>Ga0268299_1000398_pt1 | contig 141894 bp, 127 predicted proteins | sample NOBtaG_FD_193484 | JGI IMG/M metagenome (GOLD analysis project Ga0268299, IMG submission 193484) | Activated sludge microbial communities from bioreactor in Nijmegen, Gelderland, Netherland - NOB reactor | ecosystem: Engineered > Bioreactor > Aerobic > Activated sludge | place: Netherlands...
GTGCGCGGGATTGGCACCGGAGCGATCGTCTTCGGCATCCACATTGCTGCGCCGGGACTGGCAATCTCGCCCGATTCGCCCCTCGACAGGCTGGCCAGGGAGCGCATGTCGACGGTGTACATGCCCGGCTGGAAGCTGACGATGTTGCCCGACGACGTCGTGGCCGCGTACACGCTCACCGAAGGTCGGGAGTGCCCAGCCGTGAGCCTCTACGTCACCGTCGACGAAGCGTCGCTCGAGATCCGGCATCGCGAGACCCGCCTCGAGCGGGTGCCGATCGTCGCCAACCTTCGCCACGACCGGCTCGACGATGTCATCACCGAAGATTCGCTGACCGGCGGATCGGCACCCGCCTACCCCTTCGCCGCCGAGCTGGCGTTCGCGTTCCGACTGGCGCGCGGTCTGAAAGTGCAGCGTGAGCAGGTACGCGGCAAGCCCGAGACCTTCTCGCGCCCGGACTACAACTTTCGCCTGGAGAGCGACGGCACCGTGCCGCCGGACGGCACCGAGCGAGTGTCGATCACGGCACGCCACCGCGGCGCGCCGTTGGACCTGATCGTCTCCGAAGCGATGATCCTGGCGAACAGTACCTGGGGGGCGTGGCTTGCCGACCATGGCGTGCCCGCGATCTACCGCAGCCAGGCCAGCCTGCTGCCCGGGGTGAAGGTCCGCATGGGAACCAAGCCGTTGCCGCACGCCGGCATGGGCGTCGCACAGTACAGTTGGTCGACGTCGCCGCTGCGCCGCTATGTCGACCTGGTGAACCAGTGGCAGATCATCGCCTGCGCTCGACACGGCCGTACCGCGCCGCTCGCGGCACCCTTCCGCGCGAAGGACTCGGCGCTGTTCGGCATCGTCTCCGCGTTCGAGTCGGCCTACGCCGCGTATGCCGACTTTCAGCATGGCATCGAACGGTTCTGGACACTGATGTGGCTGCGGCAGAACGACGTGCAGGCACTCGAGGCGACGACGCTCAGAGAGGGGCTCGTGCGGGCCGATCGGCTGCCTCTCGTGTTCCGCGTGCCGGGCTCCGAGAGCCTGCCGCGAGGCTCACGCATCCGCGCCCGGGTGAAAGGGTTTGATCTGCTGACGCTGGACCTGCACGCACAACTGCTCGAGCAGCTCGGCGATGTCGTCCCCACGCGCGACGCCGAGCCCGAAGACGAGATGGAAGACAGCGGACCGTTGACGCTGTCGATCGACCTCGACGACGGGGCGCCCGTCGAGCCCGCCTCTCCCGGAGCCCCCCCGCCCTGAACGCCGTGCGCCGCCCCGCCCGTCGAACCGCGAAGCTGGCGCCGCTGCACTGGGCGCTGACCTTTTCGGTTGGTGTGCATGCCGCGCTGCTGACGGTCAAGCTGGTCGACCCCGAGGCGCTCAACCGGGCTTTCCGGGATATGCCGCTCGAGGTGATCCTCGTCAACGCGCGGTCCAGCGAGCCCCCGACGAAGGCCCAGGCGATCGCGCAGGCCAACCTGGCGGGGGGCGGCGAGCTCGAGCGGGGGCGGGCCCAGTCACCGCTGCCCGCTCACCCCACCGTGGAGGTCGGCGACGCGCCTGACGACGCACGCCGGCGCATCGACCAGCTGCAGGAACAGCAGCAGCAGTTGCTCGCGCAGATCCGGCGCGAGATCGCGCTGCTGCCGCCGCCCGACCCGCAACGCGAAGCGGGACGCCCGCACGAGCGTGAGCAGGAGGAGCGGCGCAAGCAGCTGCTGCGCCTGCTGGCCGAGATCGAAAAGCGCATCAACGACGAGAACGCCCGGCCGAAGAAGCGCTACATCAGCCCGGCGACGCAGGAGGCCGAGTACGCGCTGTACTACGACAGCCTGCGTCGGCGCATCGAGGAACGAGGCACTCGCGATTTCCCGGAGTCCCAGGGTCGCAAGCTCTACGGAGAGCTGACGATGAACGTCACTGTCGACGCGGCGGGCCGCCTGGTGGAGGCAGATATCGTCCGGCCGTCGAGATCACGCACGCTCGACCAGCGCGCGCTCGCCATCGTGCGCGCGGCATCGCCCTTCGGACCTTTCAGCGTCGCGATGCGACGGCATGCCGACCAGATCGTTGTCACCTCGCGCTTCCGCTTCACGCGCGAAGAAGGGCTCGAGACCACGCTCAGTGCACCCCGCTGAAACGACGACGATGAAGTCAGCAAACGTGGACCGATACGCCGTGGTGGGGTACCCGGTCGCGCACAGCCGTTCACCGTTCATCCATGCCGCGTTTGCACGTCAAACCGGTGAAACGCTCGAGTATGGGCGCATCGAGTGCGCTCCCGGCGAGTTCGCGCGGGTCGTGGTCCGCTTCGCGGGCGAAGGCGGCCGCGGCTGCAATGTCACCGTACCGTACAAGTTCGATGCACTCGCCATGGCACCGCGCTGCAGCCCACGCGCCCGGCTGGCTGGCGCGGCCAACACGCTGCGCTTCGACGCCGATGGATGGTGGGCCGACAACACCGACGGCATCGGGCTTGTTCGCGACCTCGAGCAGCACGCCGGGCGTTCACTTGCCGGACTTCGCATTCTGCTGATTGGCGCCGGGGGCGCGGCCGCTGGCGTCCTGGGGCCCATCCTCGACGCTGCGCCGCGCGAAGTGGTGGTCGTGAACCGCGGCGCCGACCGCGCCCGCGCACTCGGCGAGCGACACCAATCGGCGGCGGCAGGGGCGGGGGTCGAGCTTCAGGTCCGCCGGATCGAAGACCCCGGCAATTGCTACGACGTCGTGATCAACGCCACGGCCAGCAGCCTGCAAGGCGCCGCGGTCCCCGTGCCTTCCCATGTGCTGGCAGCGGGCACGCTGGCGGTGGACTTGATGTACGGCGAGGCAGCCGCGCCGTTCATCGATTGGGCTCGGCGCCACGGGGCCGAGGGAAGGGATGGTCTCGGAATGCTCGTCGAGCAGGCCGCAGAGTCGTTCTTCGACTGGCGTGGCATACGGCCGCAGACGGCCGAGGTGCTGCGTGCGCTTCGCGGTCGTTTGGCGGTGGATCGGTGAACACTGCACGCCTGCACCGTGCGGCGCGCGCCCTCTGGCGGGGGGCGCTGCTTCTGGGGCTGGGCTTGCTCGCGCTGCAGCTGAGCTTCCTGGTCCGCATTGCGGCGATGGCCGTGGTCGATCTCCGCTCGACGACCTTCCAACGCAGCGAAGCCTGGCGCCTGGCCGGCGTCGAGAGACCCCTTCGCTGGAGTCACGAATGGGTGGACTACGAGTCGATCTCGCCACACCTGCGACGGGCTGTTCTCGCAAGCGAGGATGCCGGCTTCGTCGACCACAAGGGTGTGGACTGGGATTCGGTCGAGCGCGCATGGCAGGCCAATCTGCGCCGCCCGGCCACCGTACGCAACCCGGGCCGGCTGCGAGGCGGCTCGACGATCACCCAGCAACTCGCAAAGAACCTGCTGCTCTCCGGTGAACGTACGATCTCGCGCAAGGGGCAGGAACTGCTGCTCACCTGGATGCTCGAAGCGCTGCTGTCGAAGCGCCGCATCCTGGAGCTGTATCTGAATCACGTCGAGTGGGGTGAAGGTCTCTTCGGCGCAAAGGCAGCCGCACGACACTACTTTCGCACCGACGTCTCGGAACTTGGACCCGAACAGGCCGCGAGGCTGGCGGTGATGTTGCCCGCCCCGAAGCGCTTCGAGAGGAGGCCCGGCTCGGAGTACCTCGTGGCACGATCGGCGACCATCCTCGCACGCATGCCCGCGGTGACGCTGCCATGAAGGCAAAGAGGACATGACCTTCAACCAGCGAGAACATTCGCCCGCTACGGACGAGATCGCGACCACCGCCGCGCGCTTGGTGGTCGAAGACGGGCTCGAATACGCCGCAGCCAAGCGCAAGGCCGCTCGGCTCCTCGGGCGCAGAGGCGCTCGGGGCATCGCGATGCCCAGCAACGAGGCGGTGGAAGCAGAGGTGCGCGACTACCTGGCGATCTTCTGCGCCGACACCCAGCCCACCGAACTGCGCGTGCTGCGCGAGCTCGGCGCGCGATGGATGGAGCGGCTGGCGGCCTTTCGCCCCCATCTCGGCGGCGCAGCGTGGCGAGGCACGGCGACGCGGCGATCGGCCCTGGTGATCGAGCTTTACTGCGACGACGAAAAAAGCGCCGAAGTCATGCTCATCAACGCAGGCATCCCCTACGACATCGGCTCGGCCGACGTCAACGACGAGTCGCCCCCGGTGCTGACCGTGATGGCGCCTTGCCCCGAGTTCGGCGAGCGGGTGCCCGTCCACTTCATCGTGCACGACTTCGACGGCTTGCGCGGTGCGTTGCGCCCGGACGCGGGGGGCCGCACTTGGCGCGGGGACCTTGCCGCACTGCGGCGTTGCCTTGACGTGGCAAAGGACGGTTTGCAATGAACCGACGCGCGATGGTTGGTGTCGGCGCGGCGGCGGCAGCAGCGGGGTTCGCCTGGGCGTGGCTGCGGCTGTCGCCGGAGGACAGGCCCGACGACGGTTTCTGGCAGCTGCGCTTTGCCAGGCCTGATGGAGCCGAGCTGACCCTTGCACAATTCCGTGGCCAGCCGCTCGTCCTGAACTTCTGGGCCACCTGGTGTGCGCCGTGTGTTCGCGAGATGCCGGCACTTGACGAGTTTCAGACGCGCTTCCGGGGCCGAGGCTGGCAAGTGCTTGGACTCGCCGTAGACTCACCGACCCCGGTTCGCGAGTTTCTGGCACGGCGGCCGGTTCAGTTCGCGATCGGGTTGGCTGGATTCGAGGGAACCGACTTGAGCCGCAAGCTCGGCAACCCGCAGGGGCAATTGCCCTTCACCGTGGTGATCGACGCCACGGGGCGAATCCGGCACCGCAAGCTCGGGGAAACGAAGCTCGAAGAGATGGTTCGGTGGACCGAGGCAGACTGACCCGGAACTGGCCAACTCGCTAACTTCATCGATTTCACCTAGATGCGCGCACTACCGCGCCCAAAGCGCGTAAAGTTGCGCCCTTCTTGATTCTGCGAGTGATCGCGACCGAACTTCGGCGCGGTAACCCATGACCATTCTGGTTCTGCACGGCCCCAACCTAAACCTGCTCGGCAGTCGCGAGCCCGAGGTCTACGGGAACACAACGCTCGACAAGATAAACGCTGATCTCGGCGTGTTGGCCTCAAAAGCCGGCGCGAAGCTCGAGTTCTTCCAGAGCAACCATGAGGGCCACCTGATTGACCGCGTTCACGCCAGTCGGCGCGACGGCACCTCGTTCTTGATCGTCAATCCGGCGGGTCTTACGCACACCAGCATCGCTCTGCGGGACGCGCTCGCCGGGGTAGCACTCCCTTTCATCGAAGTGCACCTGTCCAACATCCATCGGCGCGAGCCTTTTCGGCACCACTCCTACTTCTCGGACCTCGCCGTCGGCGTGATCTGCGGGCTGGGCGTGCATGGCTACCGCCTCGCGCTCGACTATGCCCTGGCGCAGCGAACGACACACTCCACCTGACCAACGCTGCGCGCGCCGGGCCTGCCATGGCCGGCACTTCCCGAGGAGGAGAAATGGACCTGCGAAAGCTGAAGACACTGATCGACCTGGTGTCGGAGTCGAACATTTCGGAGCTCGAGATCACCGAAGCCGAGGGCAAGGTCCGAATCGTCAAGGCACCGGCAGCTCCGGCGGCCTCGATGGGCGTTCCGGCACCGGCCGGCGCGCCAGCGATGGCGTTGGCGCCAATGCCGTCGCTGGCTTCAACGGCGCCAGCACCCGCCGGGTCGGCTGCGCCGGAAGCGCCGGCCGAACCGACCGGCAAGTTCATCAAGTCGCCGATGGTCGGCACGTTCTATCGGGCGGCAAGCCCCGGGGCAAAGCCATTCGTCGAGTTGGGAAGCGCGATCAAGGAGGGCGAGCCCGTCTGCATCATCGAGGCGATGAAGATCATGAACGAGATCGAGGCCGACTGCAGCGGCAAGGTGGTGCGCATCCTCTGCGAAAACGGGCAGGCGGTGGAGTTCGGCCAGCCGTTGTTCGTCGTCGAGTGAGCCGGGTGCACAGCGCCTTGCGCCAGCCAGCGGCAACCGGCGCCGCCGCCGATTTCGGCACTTCAGGAACGACTCGCCGAGCGGAGCGACCAGGCGGACGACCATGTTCAAGAAGATCCTGATCGCCAACCGGGGCGAGATCGCCCTTCGAATCCAGCGCGCCTGTCGCGAACTGGGCGTGAAGTCCGTCGTTGTGTATTCGGAAGCCGACCGCGAGGCCAAGTACGTCAAACTGGCCGATGAAGCGGTCTGCATCGGCCCAGCCGCGTCGGTGCACAGCTACCTCAACATGCCGGCGATCATCTCGACAGCCGAAGTCACCGATGCCGAGGCCATCCACCCCGGCTACGGCTTCCTTTCGGAGAACGCTGACTTCGCCGAGCGCGTCGAGAAGAGCGGATTCGTTTTCATCGGCCCTGCACCCGACGCCATCCGGGTGATGGGCGACAAGGTGGCCGCCAAGCAGGCCATGATGAAATCCGGCGTGCCCTGTGTGCCCGGCAGCGAAGGGGCACTGCCCGAAGACCCTAAGGAGATCATCCGGATCGCGCGCCAGATCGGCTACCCGGTGATCATCAAGGCCGCGGGTGGCGGCGGCGGCCGCGGCATGCGGGTGGTCCACACCGAAGCGGCGCTGATCCATGCGGTGCAGACCACCCGCGCCGAAGCCGGCGCCGCCTTTGGCAATGCCTCGGTGTACATGGAGAAGTACCTCGAGCGCCCGCGCCACATCGAGATCCAGGTGCTCGCGGACACCTTCCGCAATGCCGTCTGGCTCGGTGAGCGCGACTGTTCGATGCAGCGCCGGCACCAAAAGGTCATCGAGGAAGCGCCCGCACCGGGCGTTCCGAGGCGAGTGATCGAGCGCATCGGCGACCGCTGCGCCGCTGCGTGCAAGAAGATCGGCTACCGCGGTGCGGGCACTTTCGAGTTCCTCTACGAAGACGGCGAGTTCTACTTCATCGAGATGAACACTCGCGTGCAGGTCGAGCACCCAGTGACCGAGTTGGTCACCGGGATCGACATCGTGCAGATGCAGATCCGCATTGCAGCCGGCGAGAAGCTGCCCTTCTCGCAGCGAAACATCCAGATGCGCGGCCACGCGATCGAATGCCGCGTGAACGCCGAGGACCCGTACAAGTTCACCCCCTCACCTGGCCGGATCACGATGTGGCACCCGCCCGGCGGGCCCGGCGTGAGGGTCGACTCGCACGCCTACACCAACTACTTCGTGCCGCCGAACTACGACTCGATGATCGGCAAGATCATCGTCCACGGCGACACTCGCGAGCAGGCGCTCGCGCGTATGCGGATCGCACTGTCGGAGACCGTGGTCGAGGGGATCCTGACCAACATTCCGCTTCATCGCGAGTTGATGGCCGACGCGAAGTTCATCGAAGGCGGCACCAGCATCCACTATCTGGAGAGTTGGTTGGCGCAGCACCGGCGCTGACGCGCGCGCAATGCACGAACTGGTGCTTCGTCTGCCAGGCGCACTGGTCGAGCCGGTGTCGGAGTCGCTGGTCGACGTGCGCGATGCGCTGGCGGTCTCGGTGGAGGACGCCAACGCCGACACCGAACGGGAGCAGCCACTGTTCGGCGAACCTGGCGAGGTGCCGACCGAACCTGCCTGGATGCACTCGACGATCAAGGCGCTCTTCGAGGATGCCAGGGCCGCCGAGAGCGCCGCCGCGTGGCTGCTGGCTCGGCCCGGACACGAAGGCCTGAGAATCCTGGCAATCGCAGAAGTGCCCGACGAGGATTGGGTACGTCGAAGCCAGAGCCAGTTCGAGCCGGTTGGCATCGCGCCCGGATTCTGGGTCGTGCCGAGCTGGCGCGAGGTGCCGCCCGGCGCCACCCACGTGATCCGGCTCGACCCCGGGCTTGCATTCGGCACCGGCACGCACCCGACGACCCGCATGTGCCTGCGCTGGATCGCAGCGCAGGCGCTCCGCGAGGCGGCACCCCGCCGGGTGCTGGACTACGGCTGCGGATCCGGCATCCTCGCGATCGCTGCGGCGCTGCACGGTGCACAAGCGGTCGACGCGGTCGACATCGACCCATCCGCGGTGCAGGCGACACGCCTCAACGCCGCAGCCAACGCGGTCGAAGTGGAGACCGGTCTGCCGGAGCGGGCCAGCGGGGAGTACAAGTGGGTGTTGGCGAACATCCTCGCCACTCCGCTCGAGTTGCTGGCCCCACTACTCTCTGCCCACGTCGAGCCCGGCGGCCACCTGCTGCTGGCCGGGCTGCTGACGAGGCAGGCAGAGCGGATGGTCCAGGTGTACTCACCCTGGATCTCGATGCACGCCGCCGATGAGGAGCAGGGCTGGGTTCTGCTCGTCGGCCACCGAAGCCCCGACATCCCCATGGCATGATTCATCGATGACGATGGCCACACGCTGCCCGGCCTGCGGCACGGTGTTTCGTGTCGTCCAGGACCAATTGCGCGTGTCCGCCGGCTGGGTGCGCTGCGGGCGCTGCGGTGAGGCCTTCAATGCCGTCGAGGCGCTGGTCGACCTGGCGGCCCCTCCCCCCCCGCCGGACGTTTCGCCCGAGCCTTCCCCCACTGCGCCAGCCGAGGAGGATCCCACGCCGCCTCGGCCGGTGGAGGTGGCGGACGCGATCGACCACCGTTCGGCACTGGGGCAGTATGTGGTGGCAATGGTGGACGACTCGGGCGAGAGTGGACTCGATGTCCCGCCTGCCGACCTCGTCGGCGAGCCGGCGGCCGTGGAGCCGGGCCTGGCGGCAGCGGCCACTGCGCCACGCGGCTTCGACGACGTCGCACCGTCGATGCCCGCTCTCGACGTCGTTCCGGAGGCAGCCGTCGAGGAGCCATCGAGCCCGGAAGGCACCGACGACGAAGAGCCCTCGCCAGCCCCCTCCGCCGACGCGCCAACCGCCTTCGAGGGCGGCCTCGGGTCCGGCCCGTCGAACCTCGAGACCGAACCCCTGCGGCCAGCCGACGAACCGGGCTTGTCGGTCGTCGATGTGCCAGCGCCCACACCCGCCGCCGAGGCGCCGGTGGTTCCACCTTCGTTCCTTCGCCGGGCCGAGCGAGTGGAGCGTTGGCGACGCCCGTGGGTGCGCGCCACGCTGTCGGTGGCGGTGCTCGCTGCGCTGACCGGGCTCGCTGCGCAGGTGGCCTACATTCAGCGCGACTGGATCGCAGCCACGATCCCTGCTGCTCGACCGGCTTTGGAACAGGCCTGTGCGTTGATCGCTTGCAGCATCGGCGAGCACCGGCAAATCGAGTCGCTCGGCGTCGAGAGCAGTGGCCTCGTCCGCGTCGAGGGCACGTCGCTGTATCGGCTGTCGGTGGTGCTGCGCAACCGCGCCGCCATCGAACTGGCCGCGCCCGCGATTGACCTCTCGCTCACCGACGCCCAGGGGGGACTGATCGGTCGGCGCGTACTGACGATGGCCGACCTCGGGTTGCCGCTTCGCACCCTCAAGGGCGGCTCGGAGCTGCCGATCCAGGTATCGCTTGCCGTGGCCGAACGCCCAGTGAGCGGGTACACGGTCGAGATCTTTTATCCCTGAACCGGCACTTCGGTGCGCGCTACGACGGAGTCTTCATGTCCGCACTGATCTGTGGGTCGCTCGCTTTCGACACCATCACCAACTTCTCCGGGCGCTTCTCCCAGCAGATCCTGCCCGACCAGGTGCACATCTTGAACGTGTCCTTCCTGGTGCCGACGCTGCGGCGTGAGTTCGGCGGCTGCGCCGGCAACATCGCCTACTCGCTTCAAGCCCTCGGGGGACAGCCGGTGGTGATGGCCGCACTCGGCAACGACGGCAGCGACTACCTCGACCGACTGGAGCAGTGGGGCGTCGACACCTCGCTGGTGCGTCGCGAGGCCGGCACCTACACCGCGCAGGCCATCATCATCACCGACACCGACAACAACCAGATCACCGCCTTCCACCCCGGCGCAATGCAGCAGGCCCACCTGATCGACCTGCCGGCGCGGGAAGACCTCAAGATTGCGATCATCGCCCCCGATGGCCGCGAGGCGATGAGCAAGCGCGCGACACAACTTGCCGACGCCCGAATCCCCTTTGTCTTCGACCCCGGCCAGCAGTTGCCGCTGTTCGACGGCGACGAACTGAGACGGTTCATCGACCAAGCCGCCTGGGTGGCGGTCAACGACTACGAAGGTCGCATGTTGTGCGACCGCACCGGTCTCACGCTGAAGGCGATGTCGGAGCTCGCGCTCGAGGGTGTTGTCGTCACGCTCGGCGCAGAGGGATGCGACCTTTGGATCGACGGCCAGTGCGAGCGCGTGCATGGCGTGCCGGCGCGCGAGGTCGTCGACCCCACCGGTTGCGGCGACGCCTTCCGTGCCGGCCTGCTCTACGGTCTCGAACGCGGCTGGGACCTGAAGCGCTGCGTCGAGCTCGGCAACCGCATCGGCGCATTGAAGATCGCCAGCCGCGGCGGCCAGAACCACCTGATCGACAGGGATGTGCTGGGGCTCTGAGCGCCCCCAGGGCCGGGCCAGCCCGGCCCGCCCCCGCGGGGGTTCAAGTTGCCCGGCGGAGCCGGATCACCTCGAGAGCGGCGGTCGGATCGTCGGATCAGCCCGGCAACGATGCCAACCAGGACACGACCGTTCCCACCGGACAGGCGAGATACAGCCGCTTGCGCCGCGACCTCTCGCCCCCAGCAAGCATGATCGCACTGCGCGGCAACGCCAGCTGATCCGCGAGCCAAGCCACCAAGGCCGCGTTGGCACGGCCGTCGAGAGCAGGGGCCGCGACGCGTACCCGAAGGGCATCGCCATGCAGTCCCGCCGACTGCGTCCTGCCGGCGTTGGGCACGACATGAACCAGCAGCTCGCATCCATCGGGCCGCAGGCGAACACAGGTTGTCGTCGACTCGTTCAAGTCAGGCCGCAAGGTCCAAAAAAAAGCCCGGCCTGAGCCGGGCTTTCGCGCTTGCCTTGCCGCTCAGGGCTTGTTGCCCGTCGGGAAGGGCCAAGCCGCCGCCGGGCTCAGCGCGGTCTTCGCTACTGGGGCTGCAGGGGCCGCAGGGGCAGCCGGCGCCGCAGGCGCCGCCTTCTTCGCAGCCTTCTTGGCAGCCGGCTTCTTGGCCGCGGGCTTCTTCGCGGCAGCCTTCTTCGCCGGGGCCTTCTTGGCTGGCGCCTTCTTCGCAGCGGCCTTCTTGGCCGGGGCCTTCTTCGCAGCGGCCTTCTTGGCCGGGGCCTTCTTCGCAGCGGCCTTCTTGGCCGGGGCGGCCTTCTTCGCGGGCGCCTTCTTGGCCGGGGCCTTCTTGGCCGCAGCCTTCTTCGCGGGCGCCTTCTTGGCCGGAGCGGCCTTCTTCGCAGTTGCCATAACGATCTCCTTGATCAAGTTGCAACAGGCACCAGGCTGCTCGATACAGCCCGGCGATTCACTGCCCGGTGGTCCGCCCCCGAAGCTTCGCTTCTTGTCGGCAGCCCCGAGTCAGTGAACGGGGTGGCGGCGTGGGCGTCGCATCTGGCGGCGACATGGTCCTCACGACCGCGGATCTTGATCTCTTCACTCGGCGCTTGCGGGCGCCTTCTAGCTCTCCGGGTTTCAGTCCCAGGACAGTGCGCCACCGGTCTGGTAGTCGATGACGCGGGTTTCGAAGAAGTTGCGTTCCTTCTTCAGATCGATCATTTCGCTCATCCAGGGGAACGGGTTCTCTTCGTTCGGGAACAGTGCGTCGAGCCCGATCTGGGTGGCGCGGCGGTTCGCGATGTAGCGCAGGTAACCCTTGAACATCGACGCGTTGAGCCCCAGAACGCCGCGAGGCATCGTGTCTTCGGCGTAGCGGTACTCGAGCTCGACGGCACGCTCGAACAGCGAGCGGACTTCGGCCTTGAACGCCGGCGTCCACAGGTGCGGGTTCTCGAGCTTGATCTGGTTGATGAGGTCGATGCCGAAGTTGCAGTGCATCGACTCGTCGCGCAGGATGTACTGGTACTGCTCCGCAGCACCGGTCATCTTGTTCTGGCGGCCGAGAGCAAGGATCTGCGTGAACCCGACGTAGAAGAACAGCCCCTCCATCAGGCATGCGAAGACGATCAGGCTCTTCAGCAGCGTCTGGTCGGCCTCGGGCGTACCGGTCCGGAACGCCGGATCCATGATCGCGTCGATGAACGGGATCAGGAACTCGTCCTTGTCGCGGATCGATGGCACCTCGTGGTAGGCGTTGAAGATCTCGCCTTCCTCGAGGCCGAGCGACTCGACGATGTACTGGTAGGCGTGCGTATGGATCGCCTCCTCGAAGGCCTGTCGCAGCAGGAACTGGCGGCACTCGGGCGCTGTGATGTGCCGGTAGGTACCGAGCACGATGTTGTTGGCGGCGAGCGAGTCGGCGGTGACGAAGAAGCCGAGATTGCGCTTGATGATGCGGCGTTCGTCCTCGGAGAGACCGTTCGGGTCCTTCCACGTCGCGATGTCGCGCGACATGTTCACTTCCTGCGGCATCCAGTGGTTCGCGCACGCAGAGAGGTACTTCTCCCACGCCCACTTGTACTTGAACGGCACCAGCTGATTGACGTCGGTCTGGCCGTTGATGATGCGCTTGTCGGCGATGTTGACGCGGCGTCTGCTGTCGGCCGCGGGCCTCGCAACTTTGGCGGGCTTCGACGTGATGGACACCGCCGCTTCGATGTGTACCGCGGCGGCCACATGGCGCTCCTGAGGGTTCAGCGGAACCGCGCGGGCGCTCGACGTCGATGCGTTTTGGACTTCGTCTTCCCAGACCAGCATGTGGTGTTTGTCCTGTGGTCCGGAATTATCCGAGTGTTGTTCGCGAACACCAAGCACTTGTTGACAGTTGGCGCCCCATGCTGTTGCAGCAGTGCATCGTGTCATGCGCGGATGTGCGCGGCGATCGTGTCGTCGTCACTGACAAGCCTCGCAATCGGGGTTGTCGATCGCACAGAACTTGATGTCGCTCGCCGGCTCTTCCATCGCGATGAACGATGCTGCGCTCTGCATGCTCGGCACGGCGTTCATCGCGCCCGGCGCGACGGTTGCCTTCTCCGCATAGGTCGCACTTGTCGTGCGCAGGTAGTAGGTGGTCTTCAGCCCGCGCAGCCAAGCGAGCTTGTAGGTCTCGTCGAGCTTCTTGCCCGACGCTCCGGCCATGTAGATGTTGAGCGACTGCGCCTGATCGATCCACTTCTGGCGCCTCGCAGCAGACTCGACGAGCCAGACGGCGTCGACCTCGAACGCGGTCGCATACAGGTGTTTGAGGTCCTCGGGCACGCGGTCGATCGGCCGCAGCGAACCATCGAAGTGCTTGAGGTCCATCACCATCACGTCGTCCCACAAGCTCAGGCGCTTGAGATCACGGACGAGGTACTCGTTGACCACCGTGAACTCGCCCGACAGATTGGACTTCACCGACAGATTTCCGAAACACGGCTCGATCGAGGCATCGACGCCGATGATGTTCGAGATGGTGGCCGTCGGGGCGATCGCGACGCAGTTGGAGTTGCGCATGCCGTGCCGCGCGATGCGGTCGCGAAGCGGCTTCCAGTCCATCGCCGACGAGCGGTCGATTTCGACGTGGCCCCCGCGCTGGTCGGAGAGCAGGTCGAGTGTGTCCTGCGGCAGGATGCCGCGATCCCAAAGCGAGCCACGGTAGCTGGAGTAGCGGCCGCGCTCCTCGGCGAGCTCGGTCGAAGCCCAGTAGGCGTGGTAGCACACCGCTTCCATCGAGCGGTCGGCGAACTCGACCGCCTCGGCGCTGGCATAGGGCAGACGCAACTGGTACAGGCAGTCCTGGAAGCCCATGATTCCGAGCCCCACCGGGCGGTGGCGCAGGTTCGAGTCGCGCGCCTTCTTGACGGAGTAGTAGTTGATGTCGATGACGTTGTCGAGCATGCGCATCGCGGTGCCGACCGTCTTCTTGAGCTTCGCGTGATCGATCTGCCCGTCGTTCAGATGCTGCGCCAGGTTCACCGAGCCCAGATTGCAGACCGCGATCTCGGTGTCGCTGGTATTCAGCGTGATCTCGGTGCACAGGTTCGACGAGTGAACGACGCCGACGTGCTGCTGCGGGCTGCGCACGTTGCAGGCGTCCTTGAAGGTGATCCACGGATGCCCGGTCTCGAACAACATCGAGAGCATGCGGCGCCAGAGGTCCTTGGCCGGCATGCGCTTGAAGAGCTTGATCTCTCCGCGGTCGACCTTGGCTTCGTAGGCCGTGTAGGCCTCCTCGAAGGCCTTGCCGACCTTGTCGTGAAGATCGGGGCAGCTCGACGGCGAGAACAGCGTCCAGTGGCCACCCTCCATCACCCGGCGCATGAAGAGATCGGGCACCCAGTTCGCGGTGTTCATGTCGTGGGTACGCCGCCGGTCATCGCCGGTGTTCTTGCGCAGCTCGAGAAATTCCTCGAGGTCGAGGTGCCACGACTCGAGGTAGGCGCACACCGCACCCTTGCGCTTGCCGCCTTGGTTGACCGCGACCGCGGTGTCGTTGACGACCTTGAGAAACGGCACCACGCCCTGGCTCTTGCCGTTGGTGCCCTTGATGTAGGAGCCGAGTGCGCGCACGCGAGTCCAGTCGTTGCCGAGTCCCCCGGCAAACTTGGACAGCAGCGCGTTCTCCTTCAGCGCCTCGTAGATGCCGTCGAGGTCGTCGGCCACAGTCGTCAGGTAGCAGCTCGAAAGCTGCGACCGGCGGGTGCCTGCGTTGAACAGCGTCGGCGTGCTCGACATAAAGTCGAAGCTCGACAGCACACCGTAGAACTCGACCGCGCGGGCCTCGCGATCGATCTCGTTGAGCGCGAGCCCCATCGCGACACGCATGAAGAACGCCTGCGGAAGCTCGATTCGCTGCTCGTCGACGTGCAGGAAGTACCGGTCGTACAGCGTCTGCAGGCCGAGATAGTCGAATTGCAGGTCGCGGTTGGCGTCGAGCGCCGCGCCGAGCTTGGTGAGGTCGAACTGCAGCAGCCGCTCGTCGAGCAGTTCGGCCTCGACGCCGCGTTTGACGAAGCGCGGGAAGTACTCGGCATAGGCCTGCGGCATCTGCGCCGCCGGCACCTCTGCTCCGAGGATTTCGCGGCGAATGGTGTGCAGCAGCAGCCGCGCGGTGGCACGCGTATAGGCTGGATCCTTCTCGATCAGCGTGCGGGCAGCGAGGATCGCAGCCTTGTAGACCTCCTCGATCGGCACGCCGTCATAGAGATTGCGCCGGGTCTCGGCGAGGATCGGCTCGGCGCGCACGTCGTCGCCGAGGCCGGCGCAGGCTGACTCGACCAGCGCACTCAGCGCCGGCATGTCCAGCGGCACACGCTGACCGTTGTCGGAAACGTACGGCTCGGCCGGTCGCGACGAAACCGCGGCGCTCTGCTTGGCGCGCTCCTGCGTGCGGCGCTCGCGATACAGCACGTAGGCACGCGCCACTTCGTGGTGGCCGCCGCGCATGAGCCCGAGTTCGACGTGGTCCTGCACATCCTCGATGTGAAAGGTGCCACCGCCGGGACGCGAGCGCAGCAGCGCGCGCACGACACTCTCGGTCAGCCGCTCGACTGTTTCGCGCACGCTCGCCGAAGCTGCTCCCTGGGTGCCATGGACCGCGAGGAAGGCCTTCATCAGCGCCACCGCGATCTTGTTGGGCTCGAAGCCGACCACCGCTCCGTTGCGCCTGATGATCTGATAGCCGGTGTACGCACTGGTGGACGCCGCCACCGGCACGCCAGCCGCCGTGCGGACCGGTGCGGCACCTTCGGCAACAGGCGGCAGAACACTTTGCATGGATTCCCCTCTTTCGGATGCGTCGGCAAGCGCGCGGCAATGTCGCTGAGCTGCCTGTCAGTGAAGGCAAGCGCCGCGGAGGCGGCCCGATCGGGCGGCGACGTTGGCGGCAAGGGTGGTCGAGTCGGTCGACATGGCTCCCCTCCGGCCGGAACCTCGCTCGTCCGGCGAGCAGGGCCGATGCAGGGGAGCGGAGATCCAGTTCATCGAAGTGCTTGGATCAAGGTCATGCCGCTGTCACGGTGCGGCACTATATCTGGGGCTCGAAGCCCGAACAAGCGCTACCGGTAGTGTATGGATCGGGACTGACCCGGAGCCCGAGACAACTGTCAAGAACGCCCGACGGGCGCGGCCAGAAGTGCCGTGTTGTCGTTGTCCGCGGGACCGCATCGCCGGTAGGCGAGCAGGTCGGATCTGCGCTGCGGACTGCGCAAACTCACGCGTCGAACTCCGCGATCGGCCATAGCCGTGGCTCTGCGAGGCCAAACCGTCGGCGCAACCGCGCCCAGTCGAAGCCGACGCCGGGGTCGGACTTGCGGCCCGGGGCGACATGCTCGTGTCCGACGACGTCGGCGATCGGATGGCGTGCCACCAGTGCACGCAGGAGCTGAGCCAGCACCCGGTACTGCGCTCCGGTGAAGCTGTGGCCCTCGAGGCCCTCGACCTCGACGCCGATCGAGAAGTCGTTGCAGCGGTCGCGACCGCGCCATCGGGAGGGGCCCGCGTGCCAGGCGCGCGCATCGCAGGCGACAAACTGACGGATCTGCCCGTCTCGCCTGACGAAGAAGTGCGCCGAGACCCGGAGACCGCGCAGGCGGGCGAAATACGGGTGCGCGTCGGGGTCGATCGTGTTCAGGAACAGGCGCTCGACCGCGTTCCCGCGATAGACCCCCGGTGGCAGACTGATCGAGTGCAGCACAACGAGGTTGACGCACGATCCTTCGGGACGCGCGTCGTGATTCGGCGATGCGCTGGGCCGCGCACCTCCCCACCAGCCGCCCCGCCATGCCACCCCGGAGCGGCGGCAGCTCACGAACTGTCGCCGCGTTCCCCGCTCGCTCCACCAACGCCGACCCCCAGGCGGGCCATCCGGTAGCGCATCTGCCGCAGAGAGAGGCCGAGGCTGGCCCCGGCCGCTGTGCGGTTGTAGCGGTGTCGCTCGAGCGCGCGCACGAGGATGTCGCGTTCGACACCGTCGAGAAAGCCGACCAAGTCGCTGGGCAGGGGTGGCGCCGCCCCTGCGTGCGGCGGCGGGGCGGTGGACTTGGCGTCGACCAGTGCGTCGCTCTCGGTGTCGCCCGGTTCCTGCAGAACCGTGTCGGGCAGGTCGAGGTCGGCCCGTTCGATCTGCAGCCCGCCCGACAGCGCGAGCGCGCGGTGCAGCAGGTTCTCGAGCTCGCGCACGTTGCCTGGAAAGGAGTAGCGCGACAGGTGCTCGAGAGCGCCGCGTTCGAGCACCGGCAGCGGCGTCACCCCGGCGTCGTGCGCGATGCGCTCGATGAGGGCGGTGCAGATCTCGGGGAGGTCCTCGATGCGGTCGCGCAGCGGCGGTACTTCGATCTGGATGACGTTGAGGCGGTAGAACAGGTCTTGCCGGAAGCGCCCCGCCTGGACCTCGGCAGCGAGATCCTTGTGCGTGGCGCTGACGATTCGCACGTTGACCGGCTGCTCCGCAGTGGCGCCGATCGGCCGCACTGCGCGCTCCTGGATCACCCGCAGCAGCTTGCTCTGCATCGACAACGGCAACTCGCCGATCTCGTCGAGGAACAGTGTGCCCCCGTGCGCCGCCTGGAAGAACCCCTCGCGGTCTTCGGCAGCGCCGGTGAAGGCGCCCTTGCGGTAACCGAAGAACTCGGCCTCGAGCAACGCCTCGGGGATCGCGCCGCAGTTCACCGCGACGAAGGGCTGGCCGGAACGCGGTGAGACTTCGTGGATCGCGCGCGCCACGAGCTCCTTTCCGGTGCCCGATTCGCCGCACACCATCACGGGAGCCATGCTGCGCGCCACCTTTTCGATCAGCAACCGCACCTGCTTCATCGCGGAGGAGTTGCCGATCAGACGATCGATCGCGCCCACTCGCCGGCTGGCCGGGCCGCTGCCGCGGGTCGTTCGACCGCCGGCGAGGGGGCGTTCACGCGCCGAGCGCGCCTGGGCATCCGGTGCATCGGCAGGTGCCCGGCCAAGTGCCGAAGCAACGACGGCGCGAAACTGCCTCAGGTCGACCGGCTTCGTCAGGTAGTCGTAGGCACCCGCCTTCAACGCTTCGACTGCATTCTCTGCCGAGCCATAGGCGGTGATCACGATCCCCTTCTCCTTGCGGCCGGCGTCATCCATGCGGCGCAGCAGCTCGAGCCCGGTGCCGTCGGGCAGCCGCATGTCGGTGATCACGGCTTGAAAGTGGCCTGCGTCGAGCAGGCGCCAGGCTTCTTGAATCGAACCTGCGCTTTCGACGTCGTAGCCTTCCCGGACCAACGTCAGCTCGTAGAGAGTGCGCAGGTCAGGTTCGTCGTCGACGACGAGCAACCGTGGAGTGCCGGAGGGTGCGTTCACGTATCGAGGTGCAGCGGCGTCGTGGCCGGCTGCAGAGGACCCCTGAGCATGGTCACCTGGAACTCGTTGCGCAGCCGTTCGGACCCCGGCCGCAACTGGTATTCGATGCCTGCGCCGTATCGCTCGCACAGCTCGCGGCAAATATACAGGCCCAGGCCGGTCCCGCGGCTGCGCGTCGAGAAGAACGGCTCGAACAGGTATCGCTCGACCTCGGGTGCAATCGGCGGGCTGTCGCTCAGCACCGACAGCGTCACACGCGTCTCGTCGCGCGCCGAGAGCCGCAGCAGGATCGCCCCCGGCGTATCGCTCGCATGGCGTCCGGCGTTGTCGAGCAGGTTGACGAGCACCCGCCGGAGGTGCTCGCTGTCGAAGTGCACGCCGAGCGGCTGGCTCGGCAGTTCCACCCGCAGCCGGCTGTTCTGACCGAGCGGCAAGCCGACGGTCTGGGCCCACTCGGCGGCAGCGGCACCGACTTCGGCGGTGGCATCGATCACCCGGGACACCGGCGGAGCTCCAGGCGCCACCTCCATCACATCGTCGACGATGCGCTTGAGCCTTTCGACATTGTCGGCCACGATGCGTGCGAGCCGCTGCTGCGTCGGACCCATCTCATCCTCGAGCAGCAGTGCGTTGGCTTGCGATATCGCCGCCAACGGGTTGCGGATCTCGTGGGCGATGCCGGCCGAGACACGTCCCATCGCGGCAAGCTTCTCCTGCCGAAGTCGCGCCTGAGCGGTCCGCACGTCTTCCAGCAGCAGCACACAGAACTGCTCGCCGCCCGGCTCCACGTGCTCGAGTTCTCGCCTTCGCATGAAGCGCACCCGCACCCTCAGCGTACGACGGTGGCCGGCGTCGAATTGCAGCAGGATGTCGCGGCCGGCCTCGGGCCAGGTTCCGTCGACCAGCGCCCCCTCGACCGCCTGCGCCAGTTGCTTCCACTCCGGGCGCGACTGCAAAGCAAACGGCGCCGGCGGGCTCACACCCACCTCCACCAGCAGCGAACGTGCCGCCGGGTTCGCTGCGCGCGCCCGCAACCTCCGGTCGACGACGAGCACGCCGTCGACCATCTCCTCGATCACCAGCCGGTTCAGCTGCGCCTGCTGCCTCGCCAGCTCGAGACTGCCGCGCGCAGCCAGTTCCTCCCGGGCGAGCCGGCCGGCGAGTTCACCCGACAGCAGCGTGATGACGAACATGCCGAAGCCGGCCAACCCCGACTGCATCATCAGCGCCGTCAAGTCCCCGCCACCGACGGCACCGTGCCAACCCACCGTCAGCAGCATCAAGGTCACGCCGGCGGCGGTGGCCAGCGCGAGCAGGCGGCTCGTCAGCACGCCGGCCATCAGCACCGGCAGCACGAGCAACGCCGCGAAGTTGAAGCTCGACGCCCCCTCCAGTGCATGCAGCGTCGAAAAGACCAGCAGGTCGACGCCGATCGTCGAAAGCCACTGCACGCGCCGCTGCCGGCGTTGCGACAGCGGCGTCGTCAGCAGCCGGAACCGCGGCAACAGCCAGAATGTGATGGCCTGCACCGCGTAGGCCAGGCACATAACCAGCGATGGCAGGCCCTGGCGAGTGCCGATGAGCGCGCCGACCACTTGCGCGGCCACCAGCACCATGCCCACCGCCACCCGAGCGGCGGCGTACGTCCGGTAGACACGCACGAGCGCGTTGTCCTGCGCCGCGACGATGCGTCGGGCCTCCCGCGAGACGAAGCGGCTGTCCGCCGCGGCTTCGCCCGAGGCGAGCCAACCGGGGTCGAAGAACGACTCGGGGCCGTCGCCCCGCGCGTCGGCATCGACTCCGATGGCGCCGAACCACGACTCCTCCACCCCCGGCGCCGAGGCACGGCGGCGGTCACCGCGCCGGCGGTCGCTGCGTCTCCGGTCGCCTCCGGCAGATGATGCCGCGCCGGGCGCGGGCTCAGCGGGGCCCGAGGGCACGGTGCGCTTCGCTGCAGTAACGGTGCGCCGCGGCATCGGCCACCGAGTCGTCGCGCGGCAGGTGAACGCCACAGTGGGCGCAGGCAATCATCTCGACCGCGCCTGCAGCCCCGCGGCGGGCCATCGATGCCGGAGACTTCGGCCCGCCGCGCCGTGGGCGCAGCAACAACCACAGCGCGATGCCAACCACCACGAAGACCAGCAGGTACTTCAATCCCGCCCTTTCCTCAGCCGCCGGCGCGCCCGAGCAACACCTCGAGGACGAAGCGGTAACCGACATAGGCCAGCAGAAGCAGCACGGCGCCGGCATAGAGCCAGCGTGTCGCACGACGACCTCGCCACCCGCGCAGGTGTCGCCCCAGCAGCAACGCGGCGAAGACCCCCCAACCGAGCAGCGAGAACACCGTCTTGTGCGTCCACTGCCAGCGCGGCGACGAGTAGACGCCGAGCAGCAGCGCGGCCGAGAGCACGACGAAGCCCAGCAGCACGAACCGGAACGTCAACCGCTCGAGCTGGAGCAACGGCATGCCGGCCTGCCCCGACTCGGCAGGGTTGCGCATCCGCAAACGCCGGTCGGCCGCGTCGAGCAGGCTTGCGTGCACAACGGCCGCGCCGAACAAGCCGTAAGCCCCGACGCCGAGAACGAAGTGCAGCGGCGCCAGCGGCGACGCGAACTGTCGCGCGTCGCCGGGAAAGGCGAGCGCCAGTGCAACGACGATCGCGCCCGCCGGAGCGAGCCAGCGCCGAACCTGTGGCAGCGGCACGAAGCGGCTCTCCACCGCATGCAGCGCAATCACCAACCATACCGTGAGCGAGAGCACGGGGGCGAAACCGAGCCGGGTGCCCGGCCGATCGCTCCCCCAGCCTCCGATGTCGAGCACCAACGCCAGCAGGTGCATCGCCCAGGCCAGCAGCAGCGCCGGCGTGCCCCAGCGATCGGACTGGGGCCCCGGCACGGCCGCCACGACGTAAGCCGCCGCTGCCGCCAGCGGGACCCAGATCGCGACCGCGGCATCGGAGCTCGCGGAGGCCGAAGCTAGAATCATTTGCACAGTGTACTTTCGCGGCGCGCGCACAGTCGCCGCGGCCCCTCGTGGCATCGACCCTCACCGACCGTCTGTCGCGGCTCGTCAAGACGATCCGTGGCCAGGCTCGCATCACCGAATCGAACGTGCAGGACATGCTCCGCGAGGTGCGTGTCGCGCTGCTCGAGGCCGATGTCGCGCTGCCGGTGGTGCGCGACTTCGTCGCCCGCGTGAAGGCCAGGGCCCTCGGTCAGGAAGTCGTGGGCTCGTTGAACCCGGGCCAGGCGCTCGTGGGCATCGTCCACAAGGAGCTGGCCTCGACGATGGGTGAGGGGGTGGCGGACCTGGACCTCGCGACCCAGCCCCCAGCGGTGATCCTGATGGCCGGATTGCAGGGCTCCGGCAAGACCACCACCACCGCGAAGCTTGCGCGCCACCTGATCGGCAAGCGCAAGAAGAAGGTCCTGACGGTTTCGGCCGATGTCTACCGCCCGGCCGCGATCGAGCAGTTGAAGACCGTCACGGCACAGGCGGGCGCCGAGTGGTTTGCGTCGACACCCGATCAGAAGCCCCGCGAGATCGCACTCGCGGCGCTGGACCATGCGAAGCGCCACTACTTCGACGTGCTGATCGTCGATACCGCCGGGCGGCTCGGCATCGACGAAGCGCTGATGGCAGAAATCCGCGAACTGCACGCGGCCCTAAACCCGGTCGAGACGCTGTTCGTCGTCGACGCCATGCAAGGTCAGGACGCGGTCAATACCGCGAAGGCGTTCAAGGACGCGCTGCCGCTGACGGGCATCGTGTTGACCAAGCTCGACGGCGATTCTCGAGGCGGCGCGGCGCTTTCGGTGCGGCAGGTGGCCGGCGCCCCGATCAAGTTTGCCGGAATCTCCGAGAAGATCGACGGCCTCGAGGTGTTCGATGCCGAACGTCACGCCGGCCGCGTGCTCGGCATGGGCGACATCGTCGCTTTGGTCGAGGAGGTTCAGAAGGGCGTCGACATCGAGGCGGCGCAGAAGCTCGCCGAAAAGGTCAAGTCAGGATCGGGCTTCGATCTCGATGACTTTCTCGTGCAGATCAGCCAGATGAAGAAGATGGGAGGGCTGGCCGGGCTGATCGACAAGCTGCCCAGCCAGATCGGTGCCAAGGCCGCCGGGGCCGACATGGATCGCGCCGAGCGCGAGGTGCGCCGCATGGAAGGCATCATCTGCTCGATGACGCCACTCGAACGCCGCAAACCCGAACTTATCAAGGCCAGCCGCAAGCGCCGGATCGCAGCGGGTGCCGGTGTGCCGGTTCAGGAGGTCAACCGCGTGCTCAATCAGTTCGAGCAGATGCAGGGCATGATGAAGAAGATGAAAGGCGGCGGCTTGATGAAGCTGATGCGGCGCATGGGCGGCGGAGGCATTCCGGGGATGCCGCGCTGAGGCGGGCGAGAAATCCCGACAGGAATGCCCCTGAAGTTGCCTCCGAATGCAAGCTTCGAGCGCCGGCGAAACGTTTGGATACGTTGGTGTCGTCGCCCGCGTTGACCCCGAGGGGCTCGCGCGCGTAGCGTGAAACCTTTCGCGCGCAATTCCGTGCGCCCCGAACCGCCTGCGGCATGGACATCATCGACTCCGGCTTTTCCACGGCCCTCTTCGCCGCGGCAGCGTTGCTGCTCACTTGGCTGGCGGTTCGTCGTCGCCACCGCCCCGGTAGGGGCGTCCGTGACGCTCTCGACACCGTGCAGGACTGGCCTCCAGAGTCGGCACGCATCATGACCGTGCACGAACGCCAGGCCTTCGAGCTGTTACGACGCGCGCTGCCGGGCTACATGGTGCTCGCCCAGGTTCCGCTGGCGCGCTTCGTCCGGGTGCCGACGCGGCACTCGTATACCGAGTGGTTGCAGCGCGTCGGCTCGCTGAGCGCTGACCTGCTCGTCTGTGACACGGGGTCGCGGGCCCTCGCCGTGATCGACATTCGCGCCGAGGACGAAACCGAGCGCAGCCGCCGCCGCCACGAGCGGCTGCAGAAAGTGCTACGCGCCGCAGGCGTGCGTGTGCACACCTGGCGCGAAGGGCACCTGCCCACGGCCGCTGAGGTGCGGACCGCGCTCGCCCACGATCTCGTGCGCGGCAGCGGCCCTATGGCGCCGGTGCCGTTGTCGTCGCGGCCGATGCCGCTGATCCCGGTGCCAGAGACACAGGAGTTGCACGACCTGCTCGCCGATGGCGACGCGGCAGCCGCCTCGCGGGACAAAGACAACGAACCGGTGCCGTCCGGCTTCTACGAAGACTACGACGCCGCCCCGGCGGGCGCGGCGGCACGCTGACCCCACTGCTGTCGGTCAGTCGAGCAGCGCGCGCGCAAACTCGCGGGCGTCGAAGACCTGCAGATCGTCGACCCCTTCGCCGACCCCGATGAAGTAGACGGCGATCGGCCGACGACTCGCCTGGCACCAGCGTGCGATTGCCGCGAGCACGCCGCCTTTGGCGGTGCCATCGAGCTTGGTGACGACCAGGCCGGTGAGTCCGAGCGCGGCATCGAACGCCTGCACCTGCGCCAGCGCGTTCTGGCCGGTGTTGCCATCGACCACCAGCAGCACTTCGTGCGGTGCACCCTCTTGCGCGCGGCCGATCACGCGCTTGATCTTTTTCAGCTCTTCCATCAGATGCAGTTGCGTCGGCAGCCGCCCTGCGGTATCGGCGATCACGACGTCGTGGCGTCGGGCACGCGCTGCCGTCACGGCGTCGAAAGTCACCGCTGCGGGGTCGCCGCCCGCCTGGGCGATCACCTCGACCTGGGTTCGGTCGGCCCAAACCGAGAGCTGCTCCCGAGCGGCGGCGCGAAAAGTGTCGGCCGCCGCCAGCAGGACCTTCAGCCCGGCTGCGGCGAGGTGGCGCGTGAGCTTGCCGATGGTGGTGGTCTTGCCAGCGCCGTTGACGCCGGCGACCATGATCACCGTCGGCGACACGTCGCCAATGACAAGAGGTCGCTGCATCGGCGCCAGCAACTCGGCCACGGCATCGGCGAGCAGCCCCTTCACCGCCTGTGGCTCGGTGGCCTTGGCCTCCTTCACGCGGCGCTTCAGGTCGTCGAGCAGCCAGGCCGTGGCGTCGACCCCGGTGTCGGCCATCAGCAGCGCCGACTCCAGGTCTTCGTAGAGCGCGTCGTCGATCTTCGTCCCGGTAAAGACCTGCGCGATGCCGCTGCCGGTCTTGCGCAGCCCCTGTTTGAGGCGGTCGAACCAGGCGGTTCGGACGGGGGACGTTGCGGGCACCGCGGGCTCGGTCGCGCCTGCGGGCTTCTTCTTGAACAGGCTGAACATCGTCGGGCCGCTGCCTGCCGCACGCTATACTTTTCGGCCCAGGCGCTTTAGCTCAGTTGGTTAGAGCGACGGAATCATAATCCGCAGGTCCGGGGTTCAAGTCCCTGAAGCGCCACCAATCCCTCGCGGGCCCGGTCGATCGAAGCTCTCGACGCGGGCCCGCGACCGTTTCCGCAGCCCCTGGATCTAAACCATGCTCCGCTGTGCCCTCTTGGCCTTGCTCGTGGCGACGTTAGGCGCGTCGGCATCGGCGCAGGTGCCGCGCCTGTTCCCGTCGCACGCACTGCGTGGCGACCTCGTTGTGACACAACCGCCGGACGTGCGGCTCAACGGCAAGCCGGCGCGCTTTGCACCCGGCGTGCGGATCCGCGACGAGAGCAACCGCTTCGTCGTCTGGGGCACCGTGGCCGGCGCGAAGGCAGTCGTGAACTACACCCTCGACGGCAACGGCGAGATGCTGGACGTCTGGCTGCTCACGGTGCACGAACGCTCCAACCTGCCGTGGCCGCGCACTCTGGCGGAGTCCCAGGCCTGGCAGTTCGATCCCACTGCGCAGACCTGGAGCCGGCGATGAGTGCTGGCGAGCCCAAGAAGGTGTTCGTCCGCACCTTCGGTTGCCAGATGAACGAGTACGACTCGGCCAAGATGATCGACGTGCTCAATGCCGCCGACGGCTGGGAATCGACCGACCGCGCCGAGGATGCCGACCTCATCCTCTTCAACACCTGCTCGGTCCGCGAGAAAGCGCAGGAGAAGGTGTTCAGCGACCTCGGTCGGGTCAAGCATCTCAAGAAGCGCGGTGCGTTGATCGGTGTCGGCGGCTGCGTCGCCAGCCAGGAGGGCCCGGCGATCGTCGCGCGCGCCCCCTATGTCGACCTCGTGTTCGGACCGCAGACGCTGCACCGCTTGCCGCAGATGATCGAACAGCGGCTGCAGTTGCAGCGACCGCAGGTCGACGTGAGCTTCCCGGAGATCGAGAAGTTCGACCACCTGCCCGCGCCGCGGGTCGAGGGGGCCAGTGCCTTCGTGTCGATCATGGAAGGCTGCTCGAAGTACTGCTCCTACTGTGTCGTGCCCTACACCCGTGGCGAGGAGGTCAGCCGGCCGCTCGACGACGTGCTCGGAGAGGTGGCCGCCCTTGCCGAGAGCGGCGTCAAGGAGGTCACGCTGCTCGGCCAAAACGTCAACGCCTTTCGCGGTGCCATCGGCGACGCCAGCGAGACGGCCGACCTTGCCTTGCTGCTCGACCTGGTGTCCGAGCTACCGGGCATCGAGCGCATCCGGTACACCACCAGCCACCCGAACGAAGTGACGCGGCGACTGATCGAAGCCCATGCCCGGCTTCCGAAGTTGGTGGCGCACCTGCACCTGCCGGTACAGCACGGCAGCGACCGTATCCTGGCGGCGATGAAGCGTGGCTACACGGCTCTCGAGTACAAGAGCACGGTGCGCAAGCTGCGCGCGGCGCGCCCCGGGCTCAGCCTCTCGAGCGACTTCATCGTCGGCTTCCCGGGCGAGACCGAAGAGGACTTCCAACGCCTGCTTGCGCTGGTGGAGGAGCTCGACTTCGACACCTCGTTCAGCTTCGTCTTCAGCCCGCGCCCGGGCACACCGGCGGCCGACCTCGCCGACGAGACACCACGTGAGCGCAAGCTCGAGCGGCTGCGAGAGCTGCAGGCGCTTCTCGCATCGCAATCGGCACGCATCGGCGCGTCGCGCGTGGGCTCGGTGCAGCGCATCCTCGTCGAGGGGCCGTCCCGCCGCGACGCCGCGGAGTTGATGGGGCGCACCGAGTGCAACCGCATCGTCAACTTCGCGGGCGGGAGCGAGGGAAGCGGACTGATCGGCCAGATGATCGACGTGCTCGTCACCGAGGCGCTGCCGCACTCGCTGCGTGGCGAGCCCATGGCCCCCTGAGACCGGCGTCAACGCGGGCGGCCCAGCCAGCCCAGCAGCGCCATCGCCGCCTCCACCATCGTCACGTAGGTCGCGATTCGGCCTTCGGCTCCGAAGAGCAGGAGGCCCCCCAACTGGACAACCGCCGCGGTGGCCGCTGCCGCGGCGGCGAACAGGCCGAAGCGCCATCGCGCGCGAGGCATCGCCAGCCGAACCAGCAGCGCCGCCATGCTGCCGAACAGCAGCGGCAACACGAGAAAGTTGCACAGGTGCCAGAAGAGGTCGCCCGGCGGCATCGCGAAAGGCGCCACCGGCGCCGCAGCACCCCAGTCGGCGGGGCGCCGAATCTTACAATCGCGTGGTGAGCGTCCTGGCCCTCGGGCTCAACCACACCACCGCGCCGCTCGACCTGCGCAGTCGTTTCGCCTTTGCGCCCGATGCGCTGGCGCCGGCGTTGCGAGCACTGCACGAGCGTGTGCGCAGCGACGCGCCGGAGGCCGCGCTGGTCTCCACCTGCAACCGCACCGAGCTCTACCTGGCCGGCACCAAGGCCGCGACCGAACTGGTGGCGCCGACATTGCAGTGGCTGGCGGAGCAGGGTGGCGTCAGCGGCAGCCAGCTCCAGAGCCATACCTATCAGCTGCAGGACCGCGCGGCGGCAAGGCACGCGTTTCGCGTCGCCGCCGGGCTCGATTCGATGGTGCTGGGAGAGCCGCAGATCCTGGGCCAGATGAAGGAGGCGGTTCGCCAGGCCGACGAGGCAGGCACGCTGGGAACCACGCTGCACCAACTCTTCCAGCGCTCGTTTTCGGTGGCCAAGGAGGTCCGCACATCGACCGAGATCGGGGCACACTCGATCAGCATGGCCGCGGCGGCGGTGAGGCTCGCGTCGCAGCTGTTCGAGGACCTCGGCGACATCCATGTGCTTTTCGTCGGCGCCGGCGAGATGATCGAACTCGTGGCCACCCATTTCGCGGCGCGCAGCCCACGATCGATGGCGGTGGCCAATCGCACGCTCGAACGCGGCGAACGGCTTGCCGGGCGATTTGGTGCGCAGGCGATGCGGCTGTCGGACCTGCCGGCACGGCTGCACGAGTTCGATGCCGTGATCTCCTGCACCGCCAGCTCGCTGCCGATCATCGGCCTCGGCGCCGTCGAGCGCGCGCTGAAGTTGCGCCGCCACCGCCCGATGTTCATGGTCGACTTGGCCGTGCCGCGCGACATCGAGCCCGAGGTCAGCGGCCTCGGTGATGTGTATCTGTACACCGTCGACGACCTGTCGTCGCTGGTGCATACCGCGGGCGAGAAGCGTCAGGCCGCCGTGCAGCAGGCCGAGGCCATCATCGATGCCGGCGTGCAGAGCTTCGCGCACTGGCTCGACCAACGCTCTGCAGTGCCGCTGATCCAGGCGCTGAACCGCCAGGCCGAGGACTGGAGCGCCGCCGAGATCAACCGTGCGCGCCGACTGCTCGCCCGTGGCGAGCCGGTCGACGATGTTCTCGAGGCGCTCACTCGCGGACTGACGCACAAAATGCTCCACGGCACGCTGGCCGAGCTGCGATCGTCCGAAGGCCACGATCGCGAGCAGCTCTCCCAGACCATATCGCGCCTGTTCCTGCGCGGAAGCCCGCGGCCTCCGGGCAACGGCGACTCCTAGCTAGACCACGGCGCGCCCGCGATGATCTCGGCCGCGTCGCCGGACCGGCCTGGAGCCCGCACTCGACGATGACCCCTGCCCTGCGAGAACGATTCGAGCGACTGGCCTTTCGCCTCTCCGAACTGGACGCCAACCTGGCGGATCCAGCGGTCTCGGCCGACGCCAAGCGCTACCGCGCCCTGTCGCGCGAGCATGCCGAGGTGTCGCAGGTGCTGGCCCTCTTCAGGCGCTGCCAGCAGCGCGAAGCCGACCTCGCCAGCGCTCGGACGCTGATTGACGGCGATGGTGCCGATCCCGACTTGACGGCCCTCGCGCGCGAGGAGATCGCCGCAGCCGAGACCGACCTCGAGCGGCTGCGCGCCGACTTGCAGGCCGCTCTGCTCCCCCGCGACCCCGACGACGACCGCAACGCCTTCCTCGAGATCCGCGCCGGCACCGGCGGCGATGAATCGGCGCTGTTCGCCGGCGACCTTGCCCGCATGTACCTGCGCTACTGCGAGAAGCAGGGCTGGCGGACCGAGGTGCTGAGCGCACATGAGTCGGAGCTCGGCGGCTACAAGGAGATCGTGATGCGAGTCGAGGGCGACGAGGTCTACCGGAAGTTGCGGTTCGAGTCCGGCGGCCATCGCGTGCAGCGGGTGCCGGCGACCGAGTCGCAGGGCCGCATTCACACCAGCGCCTGCACGGTGGCCGTGATGCCGGAACCCGACGAGGCCACCGAGGTCGAGATCAACCCTGCCGAACTGCGCATCGACACCTTCCGCGCCAGCGGTGCCGGCGGCCAGCACGTGAACAAGACCGACAGCGCGATCCGGATCACCCACCTGCCCACCGGCATCGTCGCCGAATGCCAGGACGACCGCTCGCAGCACCGCAACAAGGCCAAGGCGATGGCCGTCCTCGTCGCGCGGCTGCGCGAGAAGGAACGCACAGAGCGCGTGGCCAAGGAGGCCGCGACGCGCAAGGCGCTGATCGGCAGCGGCGACCGCTCGGACCGCATCCGCACCTACAACTTCCCTCAGGGGCGGCTGACCGACCACCGAATCAACTTCACGCTCTACAAGCTCGGCCAGGTGATGGACGGCGACCTCGAAGACGTCGTCGCGGCGTTGCAGGCGGCTCGGGCGGCCGAACAGCTGGCGCAGCTGGAGGCGGGTAGCCACTGATGCGGGTCGACGACTGGCTTGCTCGTGCAAGGTCGTCCGGCGTCGACCGCCTGGACGGCCAGTTGCTGCTGTGCTCGCATCTCGGCAAGCCGCGCAGCTGGCTGCTGGCGCACGGCGACGACCTGCTCGCGCCGGCTGTCGCCAACGCCGCGCTGCAATCGCTCGCAAGACGTGCCGAGGGGGTACCGCTGGCCTACCTTGTGGGAACAAAGGAGTTCCACGGCCTGTCGCTCACCGTGACACCCGACGTTCTGGTGCCTCGCCCGGAGACCGAGACCCTCCTCGAGTGGGCTCTCGAGGTGCTGACCGGAAAGAGCACACCTGTAACGGCAATCGACCTCGGCACCGGCAGCGGTGCGCTCGCGGTGGCGCTAGCGCTCGCTCAACGCGACCCACGCTGCAACGTGGTGGCCAGCGACGCCAGTGAAGCCGCCCTGCGCGTGGCGGCTGCCAACGCCCGCCGCCACGGTGCCCGGGTGGAGCTTCGTTGCGGCTCGTGGTGGGAGGTGGCAAGCGCCGGCGAGCGCTTCGACATGGCGGTGTCGAACCCTCCCTACATCGCCGAGGACGACGCCCATCTGCCGGCGCTCCGTCACGAACCGCAGGAGGCACTGGTGTCCGGACGCGACGGGCTCGATGCGGTGCGCTCGATCGTCGCCGGCGCCGGCGAGCACCTGTCGGCCCACGGGTGGCTGTTGCTCGAGCACGGCCACGACCAGGGCGACGCCGTGAGGCGGCTGCTCGTCGCGGCGGGATTCGACGCCGTCGAGACGCGGAACGACCTCGCAGGCCGTGAACGTTGCACCGGAGGCCGTCGCCCGCCCGCCGACTCCTGAGTCCCGATCGCTCGGGAATGGCGACCATCTGGTCACGGTCTGATGCACCAAGGGGATGCAAGGCCGCCGGTACAGGCGCATGATGTCTCTCCATGCGCTCGCGGCCTCGCCGCATTGCGCGAATGCAAACTGGACGGCATTGGGGGCGAACATGCGAAGCAGTACGCCGGTTCTGTTCCTTGCGGGGCTGTGGTCCGCGGCAACGGTCTTCGCGGCGGAAGGTCTGGTGGTGGCCGAACGCCAGCTGGCGTGGCCGCAGTGGCAGGCCCGTCTCAGCCTCTCGACGGCGACGTCGGCACCCCGATTCGTGCTCGGCGACACCGGTGAGACGGCCGCGCCGGGTCGGCTTCCGGTTCGGGGTGGCGCTCTGCTCGGTGACTACTACTTCACTTCGTGGAAGGTGCTCTGGCTTGCGCCACAGGGTGGCTTCCGCGCCACGAGCGGGCTGATGTTCGGCTCCCGCACGCTCGCGCTCGGAGAGCCGGCGGCCCTCGACCGTGCGGGTTCGCGGCTCACCTTTGCCGTGCAGTCGACGAGGAGCTTGCCGGCCGAAAACGGGAACGGCGCCGTTCCGTACCTCGGGATCGGCTACACCGGGCTGTCACTCAGGGGCGGATGGGGCTTCACCGCCGACCTCGGCCTGACGGCCGAAAACCCCGCCGGCGCGGTCCGCTTCGGTAGGGCGCTGTTCGGAACCCAGGGCGTGGACTCCGCGTTGCGCGAGCTGAGGGTGTCGCCATTGCTGCAACTCGGAGTCAGCTACTCGTTCTGACGAGTGTCCCCCCGCCCCGGGAGCCGATGCGGCATGCCGTATAAACGCGGCTTTCGAAACTGATCCTCTCACACCATGAGCGACGTCCACGATCGCATCGACAGCCTGGTCAAGGGCCATCGCGTCATCCTCTTCATGAAGGGGACCGCGCAGTTCCCGATGTGCGGCTTCTCCGGCCGCGCCGTGCAGGTGCTGAAGGCCTGCGGCGTCGACGACTTCGCCACCGTCAACGTGCTCGAGGACGAGCAGATCCGGCAGGGCATCAAGGACTACTCGCAGTGGCCGACGATCCCGCAGCTGTATGTCGACGGCGAGTTCGTCGGAGGGTCGGACATCATGATGGAGATGTACCAGTCGGGCGAGTTGCAGCAGGTGCTCGGCCGGGCTTGAGAGTCCCGTGAGCGACCGAGTGCGCCTGATCGTCGGCATCAGCGGCGCCACCGGAGCGGTCTACGGCGTCACGCTGCTCGACCGGGCGCGCACACTCGGCGTCGAGACCCATCTGGTGGTGACGCCTGCCGGCGTGGTGAGCGTTCACCAGGAACTCGGGCTCGATCGCCAGGCGCTCGAGTCCCGCGCCGACCACGCTTACGCCAGTGGCGATGTCGGCGCGTGCATCGCCAGTGGTAGCTTCGAGACCGATGCGATGGTCGTCGCGCCTTGCTCGATGAAGTCGCTCGCCGCGGTGGCGAACGGTCTCGGCGACAACCTGATGACCCGCGCCGCCGACGTCACGCTGAAGGAGCGGCGCCGGCTGCTGCTGATGGTGCGCGAGACGCCGCTCAACCTGGCTCACCTGCGCAACATGGTGGCCGCGACCGAGATGGGTGCGATCGTCTTTCCGCCTCTGCCGGCTTTCTATCACCGGCCATCGTCGCTGCAGGAAACGATCGACGACACGGTCGAGCGGGCGCTCGCACTGCTCTGCGTGGCGACAGCGCGTCCGCGGCAATGGCAGGGTCTGTAGGCGCTTCGCCTGGTCAGGCCGCCAGATCCCACTGCCGGCGAGCGGCGAAGACCTGGGTCGGGTACTCCGGCCGCCCGCGGCTGCCGTTGTAGCGGCCCAGCGCCAGAAACAGGTCGCCACGCTCGAGGTCGAGGTAGTGGCGCAGGATCACGCAGCCGAAGCGCAGGTTGGTCTGCAGGTGGAAGAGCCTGCCGGCATCCCCGTCGCCGATCAGCCGCACCCAGAAGGGCATCACCTGCATGTAGCCGCGGGCCCCGGCCGAGCTGATCGCGTACTTGCGAAAAGCACTTTCGACTTGAATCAGGCCGAGAACCAGCGCCGTCTCGAGCCCGGCCCGCCGGCTCTCGTACCAGGTGGTCTCGAGAAACTCGACGCGGGTGAGATGCTCCGCCTTGCGTCTGCGCAGACGGGCGCTCGCGGCGTTCAGCCAGCGCAGGTACGCGAGCCGATGCTCGATGTCGTCGAACCGCGGTCGAGGCGGCGCCGAATCGGCCACCGCCGAGGCGAGCGCCGTGCGCACCGAATCGGCCAGCGGCTCCTCGATCTGGGCGCCGGCATTGGGGGAGCGCGGCCAGCCCAGCAGCACAGGGGCCAAAGCCGCGACGATCGCTCGCCGCGACGCTCTCATGCGGCGAAGCGGCTCCCGACGTACGCCGCCGCATCGTCCAGCGGGACCGACGTCGCCGCCGTCTCGCGACGCCCCTGCACTTCGACCACCCCCGACTTGAGCCCCCGCTCGGCGATGACGACCCTCCACGGGACGCCGATCAGTTCCCAATCGGCGAACATCGCGCCGGGTCGTTCACCCCGGTCGTCGAGCAGTACGTCGATGCCCTGCTCCTCGAGCCGGTCGTGCAACATCGTGGCGGCGTCACGAACCTGGTCGTTGCGATCGAACCCGATCGGGCAGAGCACGACCTGGAAGGGGGCGATCGACGCCGGCCAGACGATCCCTCGGTCATCGTGACCCTGCTCGATCGCGGCCCCCATCAGCCGCGTCACCCCGATGCCGTAGCAGCCCATCACGAAGGGCCGCGGCTTGCCACCCTCGTCGAGGTAGCAGGCGTTCATCGGCTCGCTGTACTTCGTGGTGCCGAGCAGAAACACATGGCCGACCTCGATGCCCCGTTGGATGGCCAACACCCCCTTCCCGTCCGGCGAAGGGTCGCCGGCGACCGCGTTGCGGATGTCGGCCACCAGGTCGGGTTCCGGCAGGTCGCGGCCCCAGTTGGCGCCGGTGCAGTGGAAGTGCTCCTCGTTCGCGCCGCAGACGAAGTCGCTCATGCGCGCCACCGTCCGGTCGGCCACCACCTTGATGGGCAGGCGCGGCGCGATCGGTCCGAGGTAACCTGGCCTGCATGCGAAGTGCGCCTCGATCTCGGACGTGGTGGCGAAGCGGAACCCGTTCTTCAGGCCCGGCAGCTTTCCGGCCTTGACCTCGTTGAGCGCGTGGTCACCGCGCAGCAGCAGCAGCCAAACCGAAGTACGCACGACATCGCCGCGATCGTTCTTCTCGTCGGTGGCGAGCACGATCGACTTCACCGTGCGGGCGAGCGGGATACCGAGCAGCCCGGCCACCTCCTCGCAGGTGGCCTTGCCGGGTGTCGGTGTCTTCACCAGCGGCTGCGTCGGCGCCGCACGCTCGGCGAGCAGCGGAACCGCCTCGGCGAGTTCGACGTTGGCGGCGTAGTCGCTGGTCGGGCAGTAGACGATCGCATCCTCGCCGGTGTCGGCGATGACCTGGAACTCGTGCGACGCGTCGCCACCGATCGAGCCGGTGTCGGCAGCCACCGCGCGGTAGGTCAGCCCCATGCGGTCGAAGATCCGCTGATAGGCGCGGTACATGCCCTCGTAGCTGACCTTGGCGCCTTCGAGATCGCGGTCGAAAGAGTACGCGTCCTTCATCGTGAACTCGCGCCCCCTCATCACGCCGAACCGAGGCCGCCGCTCGTCGCGGAACTTGGTCTGGATGTGATAGAAGTTTCTCGGCAGTTGCCGGTAGCTGCGCAGTTCCTGGCGGGCGATGTCGGTGATGACTTCCTCGCTCGTCGGCTGGACGACGAAGTCGCGGTCGTGCCTGTCCTTCAGGCGAAGCAGTTCCGGCCCGTAGGCCTGGAAGCGCCCGGTCTCCTGCCAGAGTTCGGCCGGCTGCACCACCGGCATCAAGAGTTCGACCGCTCCGGCACGGTTCATCTCGTCGCGGATGATGCTCTCGATCTTGCGGATAACTCTCAAACCGAGAGGCATGTACGTGTAGATGCCGGAGCCGAGACGCTTGATGAGGCCGGCACGCATCATCAGCTTGTGGCTGACGATCTCTGCGTCTGCGGGCGCCTCCTTGAGCGTCGAAATGAAGGTGCGGCTGGCTCTCATGAGGGTGCGTCGGCGACCGGTGCCGCACACCGCCGGCAATGTGGCCGCGGTGCGCGGCCGATGCGGGTTTGCGAGGAATCGCTACCCGCACTGTGCCGGTGCAATAATGATTTCAGTCACAAAATTGGGGTCCGATTATGCTCGACCGGGATGGCTTCAGGCCCAACGTCGGCATCGTCCTGCTCAACTCGCGCAACCAGGTCTTCTGGGGCAAACGGTTGCGAACCCACTCCTGGCAGTTTCCGCAGGGCGGCATCAAGTACGGCGAAACGCCCGAGCAGGCCATGTACCGCGAACTGCACGAAGAGGTCGGCCTGCGGCCCGAGCATGTCGAGATCATCGGCCGTACCCGCGACTGGTTGCGCTACGAGGTGCCCGACCACTTCATACGGAAGGACGCGCGCGGCCACTATCGCGGCCAGAAGCAGATCTGGTTCCTGTTGCGTCTGGTCGGCCGCGACAACGACATGAACCTTCGCGCCACCGATCACCCCGAGTTCGATGCCTGGCGGTGGAACGATTACTGGGTACCGCTCGATGTCGTGATCGAGTTCAAGCGCGGCGTCTACGAGATGGCGCTCACCGAGCTCGCGCGCTTTCTGCCCCGGGTCAATCACCACAACCGCTATCTTCGCGGCGGGGCTCGCCACGGCAGGCACGACGAGTCGCCACGGGTCGAAGGCCCGGCCGCGGCGGCGGAGTGACGCGCCCGCTACATCAGCACCAGGTTGTCGCGGTGGATCAGTTCGGGTTCGTTGGCGAATCCGAGCAGCGACTCGATCTTCGACGAGGGCTTGCGCGCTATCAGCCGTGACTCCGAAGCGGAGTAGTTGGCCAGGCCCCGCGCCACTTCGGTGCCATCGGAGGCGCGCACCGCGATCACGTCGCCGCGCGCGAACTCGCCCTGGACCTCTGTGACGCCGATCGGCAACAGGCTCTTGCCCTGTTCGCGCAGCTTTGTCGCCGCGCCGTCGTCGACAACGACGGCGCCACGCAATTGAAGGTGGTCGGCCATCCACTGCTTGCGGGCCGTGATCTTCGCAGTGCCCGCCACCAGGAGGCTGCCGATTCGCTCTCCGGCGGCGAGGCGGATCAGCACGTCGGGCTCGCGGCCCCATGCAATGACGGTGCTTGCACCGCTGCCCGCTGCGCGCTTCGCGGCCAGCACCTTGGTGATCATGCCGCCGCGGCCGAGGCCCGATCCGGCACCACCGGCCATCGACTCCAGACTGGGATCCCCGGCCTGGGCCTCGTCGATGAATCGTGCACCCGGGTCGCGCCTCGGGTCGGCGGAGAACAGTCCCCGCTGGTCGGTGAGGATCACGAGCGCATCGGCTTCCACCAGGTTGGCCACCAACGACCCCAGCGTGTCGTTGTCGCCGAACTTGATTTCGTCGGTGACAACGGTGTCGTTCTCGTTGATCACCGGGATGACGCCCAGCGCGAGCAGAGTCAGCAGCGTGGACCGCGCGTTGAGGTAACGCTCGCGGTCGGCCAGGTCGGCATGGGTCAGCAGCACCTGGGCGCTCCCCATTCCCTGCTCGCGAAGCTTGGACTCGTACATCTGGACGAGTCCCATTTGGCCGACAGCGGCTGCGGCCTGCAGCTCGTGAAGCTCCTTCGGTCGCCGGGTCCAGCCGAGGCGCTTCATGCCCTCGACGATGGCTCCGCTGGAAACCATCACCAACTCGCGCCCCTGCCGGGCCAGAGTCGCGAGCTGTCGCGCCCAGTTGCCGATGGCCTCGGCGTCGACGCCGCGCCCCTCGTTGGTCACGAGGCTCGAACCGACCTTGACGACGATCCGACGCGCAGCCGGCAGCACGCTACTCATCGGCAGCCTCCAGACGGTCGAAGCGAGGGTCCGGTCCGGGCTTCTCGTCCTGGAAACGCCCGACCTCCTGGTAGACAGCGCGAGTCAACAGCGCGAGCCCTTCGCGCGCGAGTGCCGAGATCACGAACACTGGACCCTTCCAGCGGAAACGCATGACGAAGTCGTGAACCCGCGCTTCGCGCTCGATGGCCGGGAGCAGATCGACCTTGTTGAGAACCAGCCACCGCGGCTTCGCGTGGAGCGAAGCGTCGTACTTCTTCAATTCAGCGACGATCCCCCGGGCCTGCTTCACCGGATCGCTGTCGTCGAACGGGGCGAGGTCGACGATGTGCAGCAGCAGGCGCGTACGCTGCAGGTGACGGAGGAATTGGTGGCCAAGACCAGCGCCTTCTGAGGCACCTTCGATCAGGCCCGGGATGTCGGCCACGACGAAGCTCTGCTCGGGCGCGACGCGGACGACACCCAGGTTCGGGTGCAGCGTCGTGAACGGATAGTCGGCTATCTTCGGCCGCGCGTTCGAGATCGCGGCGATCAAGGTCGACTTGCCGGCATTGGGCATGCCGAGCAGGCCGACATCGGCCAGTACGCGCAGTTCGAGCCGCAACCTCCTCCGCTCGCCCGGCCAGCCGGGCGTCTTCTGTCTCGGCGCCCGATTTGTGCTGCTCTTGAAGTGCAGGTTGCCGAAGCCGCCATCGCCGCCCTTGGCGAGCAGCAGGCGCTGCTCGTGTTCGAGCAGTTCGCCGAGCGACTCGCCAGTCTCGGCATCGCTGACGATGGTGCCGACCGGCACCCGAAGCACGATGTCGCGCCCGGCGGCCCCGAACTGGTCGGCACCTCGTCCAGCCTCTCCGGCCGCAGCCTCGTGCCGCCGTGCGTATCGGTAGTCGATCAGCGTGTTGATGTTGCGGTCTGCCAGCGCCCAGACGCTCCCCCCGCGTCCGCCGTTGCCGCCGTCGGGGCCGCCGAAGGGGATGAACTTCTCGCGCCGAAAGCTCACGCAGCCGCTGCCACCATCGCCTGCGGCGACGTCGATGAGCGCTTCGTCGACGAACTTCATGCGGATGGATCGGCCAGAGTGGGGCCAGAATGCACGAAGCCCCGGCACGCCGGGGCTTCGCCGTCGGCGCGCTGGGTGCTCAGGCCGGCGAGACCGAAACTGTCTGGCGGTTTGACGGGCCCTTCACAGCGAACGCCACTTGGCCGTCGACGAGCGCGAACAGCGTGTGGTCCCGACCGATGCCAACGTTGGTGCCGGCGTGAAAACGCGTCCCGCGCTGGCGAACGATGATCGAGCCGGCCGACACGGACTGCCCGCCGAAAACCTTCACGCCGAGCATCTTCGGCTTCGAGTCGCGGCCATTTCGGGTGGAGCCGCCGCCCTTCTTCTGTGCCATCGTTGAACCCTCTTCAGGCGTTGACCGAGGCGATCTCGATCTCGGTGAAATTCTGGCGGTGACCGCCGTGGCGCTGGTAGTGCTTGCGTCGGCGCATCTTGAAGATCCGCACCTTGTCGTGCCGGCCGTGAGCGACCACCGTCGCCTTGACGCTGGCTCCGGCGACCCAGGGTGAGCCGACCTTCAGGTCGGCGCCGTTGCCGACCGCCAAAACCTGATCGATCACGACCTCCTGGCCCACATCCGCAGCAATCTGTTCGACCTTGATCTTCTCGCCAGCAGCAACCTTGTACTGCTTGCCGCCGGTTTTGATGACCGCGTACATGATGACCCTTTCAGCTGAACCTGCCCCGGGGCCGGACAACGGCGGCTCGCGCGGGACGCGCTCTTTCGATGCCAAGCCACACCTGCGGCTGAGCGAAAGCCTACCAGTATATCAAAGCGGGCACTGTGCGCCATCGGTCCTCGGGCCGCTTCACCCGGGTGGGGTGCTCAGCTTCCTATAATCCGCCGCCGCTCCCCCCGATGCCGTCGTGCCCCTCGAGCCCCGAGACCCCGTGCCCCCCGACCCGATGACGTCGGGCATGCAGGAGGTGGACGCGGTGATCCGCGCCCGCCTGTCTTCGCGCGTCGCACTGGTCAACCGCATCTCGAGCTACATCGTCGAGGCTGGAGGCAAGCGCATCCGTCCCAGACTCGTTCTGCTGTTTGCCGAGGCCCTCGGCTTTCGCGGCCCGGAGCGATTCGAGCTGGCGGCCGTGGTCGAGCTGATTCATACGGCGACGCTGCTGCACGACGATGTCGTCGATGAGTCCTCGCTGCGGCGAGGGCGGGCCACCGCCAACGCGATGTTCGGAAACGCCGCGAGCGTGCTGGTCGGTGACTTCCTGTACTCGCGCGCCTTTCAGATGATGGTGTCCATCGACCGGATGCGGGTGCTCGACGTGCTGGCCGACGCCACAAACGTCATCGCGGAAGGCGAGGTATTGCAGCTGATGAACATGCACGACCCCGACATCGCAGTCGAGCGCTACCTGGAGGTGATCCGGTTCAAAACAGCCAAGCTCTTCGAGGCCGGGGCTCGACTGGGTGCGATCCTCGCCGACGCTGCCCCGCAGGTGGAGGAGGCCTGCGCCGGTTACGGGCGCGCGCTGGGTACGGCTTTCCAACTCGTCGACGACCTGCTCGACTACGAAGGCCAAAGTGGCGAGTTGGGCAAAAACACGGGTGAGGACCTCCGCGAGGGCAAGCCGACGCTGCCTCTGCTGGTCGCGATGGCGAGGGCCGGAGCCGCCGAACGAGAGATGATTCGTGGCGCCATCGTCCATGGCGAAGTGGAGCGACTCGAACAGGTGATCGCGATCGTGCGCCGCACTGGGGCTCTCGACGCCACCCGGCAGGCAGCGCAGGCGGAAGCCGACGCCGCGCGCTGCTTTCTGGACGCGCTCCCTCCGTCATCGCCGCGAGATGCTCTGGTAGACTTGTGTTTTCGGTCGATCCACAGGTCATCCTGAGGATCCCCGGCCGGCCGTTCGGTGCACGCCGCGTCCGTCGGCCCCCACGGGGTGTAGCTTAGCCTGGTAGAGCGCTACGTTCGGGACGTAGAGGCCGGAGGTTCGAATCCTCTCACCCCGACCAGATTCTTCCCGTCGGTCTTCCTCGTGCCGCCGGCCCGGGCCACCGTTTACAGGGCGGGAGGGATAGGCGATGATGAGTTTCATCATCTGCACCTAACTGCTTTCCACCGACGATGGCCGCCGATTCGACGCTCGAGTCACCCCCCAGTGCCCTCACCGGCGTCGCACGAGTGCTCGTCAATGCCGGCAAACTGAGCGCGAAGACCGCCGAAGAGCTGGTCAAGACTGCCAAGGAAAGGAAGAGTGGGTTCGTCCCCGCTGTGATCGCCGCCGGCGCGGTCGGTGCATCGGACTTGGCACACACGCTCGCGACGGCACTCGCCCTCCCTCTGCTCGACCTCAACGCGCTCGACCTCCAGAAGCTGCCGCGCAACATCATCGACAACCGCACCGCCAGCCAGTACCAACTGGTGGTGCTGGGGAAGCGGGGCAACCGTCTTTTCATCGGCGCAGCCGATCCCACCGACCAGGAAGCCGCCGAGCGGATCAAGTTCGCCACCCAGCTCAGTCCCGAGTGGGTGATCGTCGAGCAGGACAAGCTCGAGCGTGTGCTCGAAGGCCAAGGCGCGAACGCCAACGAGGTGCTCGAGTCGATGGCGAATGCCGACTTCGACTTCGACGTCACCGACGAAGATGCCGCCGCGAGCGAGGCGGCCGAGGTCGCGACCGACGTCGAGGATGCGCCGGTCGTGCGCTTCCTGCAGAAGATGCTGGTCGACGCGATCAACATGCGCGCCTCGGACCTGCACTTCGAGCCCTACGAGTACAACTACCGCGTGCGCTTCCGGATCGATGGCGAGCTGCGCGAGATCACGCAGCCCCCGGTGGCAATCAAGGACAAGCTCGCATCGCGAATCAAGGTCATCTCGCGAATGGACATCGCCGAGAAGCGGGTCCCGCAGGACGGCCGGATGAAGCTCAAGTTCGGCAGCAAGGCGATCGACTTCCGCGTCAGCACCCTGCCGACGCTCTTCGGCGAGAAGGTCGTGATCCGGATCCTCGACCCTTCCAGCGCAAAACTCGGCATCGAGGCGCTCGGCTACGAAAAGGTCGAAAAGGAGCGGCTGCTTTCCTGCATCGGCCGGCCCTACGGGATGATCCTCGTCACCGGTCCGACCGGTAGCGGCAAGACGGTCTCGCTCTACACCTGCCTGAACATCCTGAATCAGCCCGGCGTCAATATCTCCACCGTCGAGGACCCCGCGGAAATCAACCTTCCGGGGATCAACCAGGTCAACGTCAACGACAAGGCCGGGCTCACCTTTGCAGCAGCGCTCAAGTCGTTCCTGCGGCAGGATCCGGATGTCATCATGGTCGGCGAGATCCGCGACCTCGAGACCGCCGACATCGCGATCAAGGCTGCGCAGACCGGCCACATGGTGATGTCGACGCTGCACACCAACGATGCACCGACGACGCTGACTCGGCTGCTGAACATGGGCGTGGCGCCGTTCAACATCGCGTCGAGCGTGCTGTTGATCACGGCGCAGCGGCTGGCGCGCCGGTTGTGCGAGAACTGCAAGTCGCCGGCCGACTATCCACGCGAGGCGATGCTCAAGGCCGGGTTCGCCGAGACCGATATCGACGGCAGTTGGAAGCCGTACCGCGCGGTCGGGTGCTCGGCGTGCAACAACGGGTACAAGGGGCGTGTCGGCATTTACCAGGTGATGCCCATTTCGGAGGCCGTTCAGCGCATCATCCTGTCGGAAGGGACGGCTCTCGACATCGCCAGCCAGGCACAAAAGGACGGCGTGCGCGATCTGCGTCAGTCCGGGTTGGTGAAGGTGCGGGCCGGGGTCACGACACTCGAAGAAGTGATCACCGTGACCAACGAGTAGTCGATCGTTCGGGACGGCTTAAGCCGAGCAAGTCATGGCAACTGCAGCACTCGCGAAGAACTCGAAGGACGCCATCTTCGAGTGGGAAGGCAAGGACAAGAACGGCAAGCCGGTGCGGGGCGAGATCCGCGCCGGTGGCGAGGCCGTGGTCAGCGCCAGCCTGCGCCGGCAAGGCATCCTGATCACCAAGATCAAGAAGCGCCGCACCAGCGGCGGCCGTTCGATCAAGCAGAAGGACATCGCGATCTTCACGCGCCAGCTGGCGACGATGATGAAGGCCGGCGTGCCGTTGCTGCAGTCCTTCGACATCGTCGCCCGCGGCAGCACAAACCCGCGGATGACCAAACTGCTCAACGACATCCGCAACGATGTCGAAACCGGCACCAGCCTGTCCGCGGCCTTCCGCAAGCACCCACTGCACTTCGACAGCCTGTACTGCAACCTGGTCGAAGCCGGCGAGGCAGGCGGCATCCTCGAAGCGCTGCTCGACCGCCTGGCGATCTACCAGGAGAAGACGCTGGCGATCAAGCAGAAGATCAAGTCGGCGCTGATGTATCCGATCGCGGTGCTGGTGGTGGCCTTCATCGTCGTCACGGTGATCATGATCTTCGTGATTCCGGCCTTCAAGGAGGTGTTCACGTCGTTCGGCGGCGAGTTGCCGGCACCGACGCTGTTTGTGATCGCGCTGTCGGAGTTCTTCGTGCAGTGGTGGGTTGCGATCTTCGGCTTCCTGTTCGGCGGCCTGTACATGTTCTTCCAGACTTGGAGACGGTCCGAGAAGATGCAGATGGTGATGGACCGGCTGCTGCTGCGGGTGCCGATCTTCGGTGACTTGATCAACAAGTCCGTGATCGCCCGCTGGACGCGAACCTTGTCGACGATGTTCGCTGCCGGCGTGCCACTCGTCGAGGCGCTCGACTCGGTGGGCGGTGCTTCGGGCAACGCGGTCTACCAGCAGGCCACCGAGCAGATCCAGCGCGACGTCTCCACCGGGTCGGCACTCACGACCTCGATGACGGCGACCGGCATCTTCCCAGTCATGGTGCTGCAGATGACCGCCATCGGCGAAGAATCCGGCTCGCTCGACCACATGCTCGGAAAGGCCGCGGAGTTCTACGAGGAAGAGGTCGATGAGATGGTCAAGGGGCTTTCGAGTCTGATGGAACCCTTCATCATCGTCATTCTCGGCGTCATCATCGGCGGCATCGTGGTGTCGATGTACCTTCCGATCTTCAAGCTCGGCGCCGTCGTCTGACTTCGTGGCGGAACTGCCGCTCGATTTGCTGCTCTCCCCCTGGGCCCTGGCGCTGCTGGGGCTCGCGGTCGGGAGCTTTCTCAACGTCGTGATCTACCGGCTGCCGGTCATCCTCGAGCGGCAGTGGTGGTCCGACGTCGCGACCCAGCTCCGCGATCGCGACTCCTTCCGCCGCACCTTTGCGGCCGAGGCTCCCGCCGGCCTTCACCAGGCGGGTTCGGCGCTGCGAAAGACGATCGGCGCGCTGCGGCCGGTGGGCCTGGCCACTCCAGGCTCGCGCTGCCCCTCATGCGGCCACCGCATCCGCTGGCACGAGAACATCCCCCTTCTCAGCTGGATCAGGCTGCGGGGGCGTTGCGCATCCTGCGGCACCACGATCTCGCTGCGCTACCCGGTCATCGAACTCGCCACCGCAGTTCTCTTCGGCCTCGTGGCCTGGCGCATCGGCCCCGATCCGGTTGCGCTGCTGTACTGCGCGATGGTCGCGGTGCTGGTGGCGCTGACGCTGATCGACTGGGACACCACCGTGTTGCCCGACGTGCTGACCCTGCCGCTGTTGTGGGCTGGGGTGACGGCCGCTGCGCTCGGCTGGCTGCCGGGCATCTCGCTCAAGGGCTCGCTCTGGGGGGCCGTGATCGGCTACCTCTCGTTGTGGTCGGTTTACTGGTTGTTCAAGCTGACCACCGGCAAGGAGGGGATGGGCTTCGGCGACTTCAAGCTCCTGGCCGCACTCGGGGCATGGCTCTCCTGGCAGGCGATCCTGCCGATCATCCTGATGTCCTCGATCCTCGGCGCCATGGTCGGGCTCGTGATGAAGCTGCGTGGCGCGCTGCGCGAGGGGCGATTCGTACCGTTCGGACCGTTTCTCGCCGGAGGCGGCGTGGTGGTGCTGCTGGTCGGGCTCGATCGCATCCTGGAGTGGATCGGCTGGGCATGACCGGCAGTCCGCCGGGCATCGACCGCATCGGCCTCACCGGGGGCATCGGCAGCGGCAAGAGCACCGTTGCAGGGGTGCTGGTGTCGCTCGGTGCTGCGCTGGTGGACACCGACGCGATCGCCCGCACGCTCACGTCGCCGGGCGGCGCTGCGCTGCCGGCGCTGGCCGAGGGGTTCGGCCCCGCAATCCTCGGCGCCGACGGCGCACTCGACCGCGATCGGATGCGCGCGCTGGCCTTCGGCGACGCCGGCCAGCGTCGGCGCCTCGAGTCGATCCTGCACCCGATGATCGGCGCCGAGGCGCAGCGCCAGGCCGCGGCGGCTGCGGACCGGGTCGTCGTCTTCGACGTGCCATTGCTTGTCGAGTCGTCCCGGTGGCGCCAGCAGGTGCAGCGGGTGCTGGTGGTCGACTGCCGAGAGGCCACTCAGGTGCAACGGGTGGTGCAGCGATCGGGCTGGACCGAAGCCGCGGTGCACGCCGTCCTGGCTCAGCAGGCGTCGCGCGCCGCCCGCCGCGCCGCCGCCGACGCGGTGCTGTTCAACGACGGCATCGGGCTGGAGCAACTGAGAGCCGACATCCGGACGTTGTGGGCACTCTGGACGCGGCCGGGCGGCCGCTGATCGCGCTCGCGCCCCGCAAAGGCCTTCGCACAGGGGACCTCCGTTGCGCTTGGGCCCTGTGGAACAATCGCCGCGAGACGCGCGCAAAGTGGTTCTGTACGAGTATCCGTTCAACGAAGGCATCCGCACGATGCTGCGGCTCGAGCACCTGTTCAAGCGGCTCGACCTGCTGGCGATGCGCGATGCCCCGGTCGACCACCACTTTGCGCTGGTGACCATCTTCGAGATCATGGACGTCGCGGCACGCGCCGACCTCAAGTCCGATGTGCTGAAGGAGCTCGAACGCCACCGCAACCAGCTGATGGCGTATCGGGGCAACCCGCACATCTCGGAGCAGGCGCTCGACACCGTGGTGGCCCGCATCGACCGTGTCTTCGGCGGCCTCAACCAGCTGCAGGGCAAGGCCGGCCAGGCGCTCGCCAACAACGAGTGGCTGATGAGCATCCGCAGCCGCGTCAGCATCCCCGGCGGCACCTGCGAGTTCGACCTGCCTTCGTACTACGCCTGGCAGCAGCACGATCCCGAGAGCCGACGTGCCGATCTGGCCGGCTGGGCGGGCACGCTGGCTCCGCTGGGTGACGCGCTGCACACGCTGATGGGCCTGCTGCGGGACAGCGGCACCCCGCAGCGCATGATGGCGCTGGGCGCCCAGTACCAGCAGAGCCTGCCGCAGAACAAGGTTTACCAGCTGATGCGCGTGCGGCTTGATGGCAGCGACGGCCTGGTTCCCGAAATCAGCGGCCACCGGCTGATGGTCTCGATCCGCATCATGCGGGCCGACCGCGAAGGGCGCCTGCGCTCCGCCAACGGGGACGTTCCCTTCGAACTGACGCTGTGCGCCTGACCTTTCGCCCGGCCATGAACGACACCCGCCCGGCGGCGCGCCTGGTGCCCTGCCCCACCTGCCAGCGCCCCGCGGTGTTCGGCCCCGCCAACCCCTGGCGGCCGTTCTGCAGCGAACGTTGCCGCAGCATCGACCTCGGCGCCTGGGCGAGCGAGGACTACCGTCTGCCTGCGCAGTCACCACCCGACGCCGACCGCGGCGACGACCCCACAACGCCCCCCGCACACTGAAGCCCGCCCGGAGAGTCGGCATCTCCTGACTGGATTCGGCTCCGACGGTCTGCTCGGATCCCCGCGGGGGACTGACGGGCCGGGGTCGATCAGTGCCACAACCTCTGCAGCAGCCGTTGCACCAGTTGCCCGGCCTGCTCGATCAGCGGCCCGCGCGGGCGCTGTGCCGAAGTCGCCAGCCACAGGGTGGCCACCAGCGGCGGCGGACCGATCGGGCGCAGCTGGAAGGCGTCGGCGTGGCCGCTCGTGCGGATCGCGTTCTCCGACAGCACGGCATTCGCCACGCCCTTCTGCACCAGGTCGAGCATCGCAGGCACGCTCTCGATCTCGAGCGCCACCTTCGCGCGCCGGCCTTCGTTCGCGAGCGCCGATTCGAGCAGCATCCGCATCGAGTGCGGCCGGCTCGGGATCACGAGCTCCCGCTCGGCCAGCTCCGACAGCGACACCGCAGCACCCTTGCGAGCCCGGCGGCCGGCGCGCGCCGACACCAGGAACAGCGGCTCGTCGAGCAGCGGCTGCAGGTCGATCGCCGGCGACGGCACGACGTTGTAGACCACGGCGCAGTCGACGCGCCCGATCACCAGCCACTCGAGTGCATAGGCCGACAGCCCCTCGACGACCGACAGCGTCGCGCGCGGCAGCTGCTCGCGAAAGGTCTCGACCAACGGACCGGTGAGCATGCGGCTGACGCTCGGCGGCAGCGCAATCGCCAGCCTCCCGGTGGCGGCGCCACGCTGGTCCTCGAGGTCGTCGCGCGCCCGCTCCACCTGCTGCAGGATGCCGCGGGCATGCGCGAGCAGCCGCTTGCCGGCCTCTGTCAGCGTGACACCGCGTCCGTTGCGGTCGAGCAGCGGCTGGCGCAACTCGACTTCGAGCGAGCGAACCTGCCGGGACAACGCCGGCTGCGCCACCTGCAGGTAGGCTGCGGCCCGCGTGAAGCTGCCCATCTCGGCCACGTGGACGAAGTATTCGAGTTGCCTCAGGTCCATCGCTGGAGCACGATTGTCATGCTGGAATGATCTGACAGCTAGTCGAGAAATCGCGTTGCTGCATGGCTGCCGCCGGCCAAGAATCCCCGACTCGACCCTTTGGAGCCTCACGTGGCAGCCCCCCTGACCGGCATTTCGTCGATGGCGACACGCCAGCTGCTGACCGAGCTGGCCGCCACCTACGAGCAGGCAGCGGGCGTGCGGGTCGCGATCGAGTCGGTCGGTGGCGTCGACGCCGCCAGACGGGTCCAGGCTGGCGAGCCCTTCGACGCCGCCTTTCTCGCTTCCGATGCGATCGACCGCCTCGCGGCCGCCGGACGGGTCGTGGCTGGCAGCCGTGTCGATCTGGCACGTTCACCGGTGGCGGTTGCCGTGCGGGCGGGCGAGCGCCACCCCGATCTCGGCTCCGAGGCCGCGCTGCGCGAGGCGGTGCGCCACGCTCGGGCGATCGGCTACTCCACCGGCCCGAGCGGCACCTACCTGCTCGGACTGTTCGATCGTTGGGGTCTGGCCGACGAGGTCCGCAGCCGCATCGTGCAGGCACCGCCCGGCGTTCCGGTGGGTGCGCTGGTCGCCCGCGGCGAGGTCGAGCTTGGTTTCCAGCAGCTCGGCGAGCTGATGCATCTGCCCGGCATCGACGTGGTGGGCCCGTTGCCGCCGGCGGTGCAGTTCGTCACCACCTTCAGCGGGGCGCTCTGCACGGCCTCGACGCAGCCGGATGCGGTGCGCGCAATGCTCGACTGGATGGCCTCGGCGGCCGGCGACGACGCGCGCGCCCGCCAGGGCATGGAGCCCGCCCGAAACAGCCCCAAGGAACCGACGACGTGATCATCGACTGCCACGGCCACTACACCACCGCGCCCAAGGCGCTCGAGAACTGGCGCAACGCACAGATCGCCGGCATCCAAGACCCGGCGGCGATGCCCAAGGCCGCCGATCTGAAGATCTCCGACGACGAGCTGCGCGAGTCGATCGAGAACAACCAGCTCAGGCTGATGCAGCAGCGCGGGTCCGATCTGACGATCTTCAGCCCGCGTGCCAGCTTCATGGCCCACCACATCGGCGACTTCCAGGTCTCCAGCACCTGGGCGGCGATCTGCAACGAACTGTGCTTCCGTGTCAGCCGCCTCTTCCCCGACCACTTCGTGCCGGCGGCGATGCTGCCGCAAAGCCCGGGTGTCGACCCCGCCTCCTGCATCCCGGAGCTGGTGAAGTGCGTCGAGCAGTACGGCAACGTCGCGATCAACCTCAACCCCGACCCCTCCGGCGGCCATTGGACGAGCCCGCCGCTGACCGACCGGCACTGGTACCCGATCTACGAGAAGATGGTCGAGTTCGACATCCCGGCGATGGTCCACGTCAGCACCAGCTGCAACGCCTGCTTCCACACCACCGGCGCGCACTACATCAACGCCGACACCACCGCGGTGATGCAGCTGATCCAGGGTGACCTGTTCAAGGATTTCCCGACGCTGCGCTTCGTCGTCCCGCATGGCGGCGGCGCCGCTCCCTACCACTGGGGGCGCTACCGCGGGTTGGCGCAGGAGCTGAAGAAGCCGCTGCTCACCGACCACCTGCTCAACAACGTCTACTTCGACACCTGCGTCTACCACCAGCCCGGCATCGACTTGCTGGCGCGCGTGATCCCGGTCAGGAACATCCTCTTCGCCAGCGAGATGATCGGGGCCGTACGCGGGGTCGACCCCGAGACCGGCTTCAACTACGACGACACCCGCCGCTACATCGAGGCCGCCGCGTTGACGCCCGAGCAGCGCCACGCCATCTACGAAGGCAACGCACGGCGTGTCTACCCGCGGCTCGACGCCGCGCTGAAACGCAAGGGGAAGTGAGAGATGTACGAACTGGGCATCGTCAAGCGCCACATCCGCCGCGCCGACCGCGCGGTGGTCGACCGCCTCGCCGGCTTCGGTGTCGCCACCGTGCACGAGGCGATGGGCCGCGTCGGGCTGATGCAGCCCGTGATGCGGCCGATCTATCCCGGCGCGAAGGCCTGCGGCACCGCGGTCACGGTGCTGCTGCAGCCGGGCGACAACTGGATGCTGCACGTCGCGGCCGAGCAGCTGCAAAGCGGCGACGTCGTCGTCGCCGCCTGCACCGCCGAGAACACCGACGGCTTCTTCGGCGACCTGTTGGCCACCAGCTTCCGCGCCCGCGGCGCGATGGGGCTGGTGATCGACGGTGGCGTGCGCGACGTGCGCGACCTCGCCGAGATGAAGTTCCCGGTCTGGAGCCGCGCGATCAGCGCCAAGGGCACCGTGAAGGCGACGCTCGGTTCGGTCAACGTGCCGGTGGTGTGTGCCGGCGCGCTGGTGCACCCGGGCGACGTCGTGCTCGCCGACGACGACGGTGTCGTGGTTGTTCCCGCCGACATTGCCGCCAAGACTGCCGATGCCGCCGCCGCGCGCGAGGCCAACGAGGCCGACAAGCGCGCCAAGCTCGCCGCCGGCATGCTCGGCCTCGACATGTACAAGATGCGCGAACCGCTCGAGAAGGCGGGACTGCGCTACGTCGACTGATGGCACCGACCGTCGCCCTGGTTGGCTACGGCGAGGTCGGCAAGATCCTCGCCGAAGACCTGCGCGCGCAGAAGGTCGCCGTCGGCGCGTTCGACCTCAAGCTGCTCGGTGAGGCCGGCGAGCCGATGCGCGAGCACGCGCTGCTGCATGGCGTGACGCTGGCGCCATCGCATGCCGCTGCGGTGCGGGGTGCGGCGCTCGTCGTCTCGGCGGTCACCGCCAGCCAGGCCGAGGCGGTTGCCGAGGCCTGCGCCCCCGGGCTCGCGCCGGGGACGTTCTTCCTCGACTTCAACTCCGCGTCGCCGGGCGCGAAGGTCCGCGCTGCCGAACATGTCGACGCCGTCGGCGGCCGCTATGTCGAGGGCGCGGTGATGACCTCGGTGCCGCCGTACCGCATCCGGGTGCCGCTGCTGCTCGGCGGGCCGGAGGCCGCGGGGCTGGCGCCTCTGCTCGCCGAGCTCGGCTTCGCGCCGAAGGTGGCGAGCGAGCAGCTCGGCGTCGCGTCGGCCACCAAGATGTGCCGCAGCGTGATGATCAAGGGGCTCGAGGCGATGGTCATCGAGGCCTTCACCACGGCCCGGCACTACGGCGTCGAGGACGCGGTGATCGCCTCGCTGCACGAGACCTTCCCCGGCATCGACTGGGAGAAGCAGGCGAGCTACTTCTTCCAGCGTGTGATCGAACATGGCCGCCGCCGCGCTGAAGAGGTGCGCGAGGTCGCCGAGACCGTCCGCGAAGCCGGCCTCGAACCCTGGATCGCCGCCGGCACCGCCGAGCGCCAGTCCTGGGTGGCCGACCATGCCGACGTCGGCCTCTTCGGCCCGCGGGGCAGCCCCGTCTTCGCGCGCAGCGCCGATTGGCGCACCGAGGCCGACCGCATCCTCCAGCGCGCGCGGCGCGACCCATGAGTCGACGATGAACTTCGAGAAGACCCCAGGCTGGCTGGACTGGTACGCCGGGCCGAGCAAACCACACTTCCGGCCGCCGCCGGGCGCGGTGGACGCCCATTGCCATGTCTTCGGCCCCGCCGCCGAGTTCCCGTTCGCCCCCGAACGCAAGTACACACCGTGCGACGCCAGCAAAGCGCAGCTGTTCGCGCTGCGCGACCACCTCGGCTTCGCGCGCAACGTCATCGTTCAGGCCACCTGCCACGGTGCCGACAACCGCGCGATGGCCGACGCCTGCCGTGCCAGCGGCGGCAAGGCGCGCGGCGTGGCCACCGTGCGGCGCGGCATCACCGATGCCCAACTGCAGGAACTGCACGCGGCTGGCATCCGCGGCGTTCGCTTCAACTTCGTCAAGCGCCTCGTCGACTTCACGCCGAAGGACGAGCTGATGGAGATCGCCGGCCGCATCAAGGGCCTCGGCTGGCATGTCGTCATCTACTTCGAAGCGCAGGACCTGCCCGAGCTGTGGGACTTTTTCACCGCGCTGCCGACGACGGTGGTGGTCGACCACATGGGCCGCCCCGACGTCGGCCAGCCGCTCGACGGGCCGGGGTTCGCGCTCTTCCTGAAGTTCATGCGCGAGCACGACAACGTCTGGAGCAAGGTCAGCTGCCCCGAGCGGCTGAGCATGTCCGGCCCGCCGGCGCTGAACGGCGAGCGCAACGCCTACCGCGACGTGGTGCCGTTCGCGCGACGCGTCGTCGAGACCTTCCCCGACCGCGTGCTGTGGGGCACCGACTGGCCGCACCCGAACCTGAAGGACCACATGCCCGACGACGGGTTGCTGGTCGACTTCATCCCGCACATCGCGGTCACGGCAGAGCTGCAGCGCAAGCTGCTGGTCGACAACCCCATGCGGCTGTACTGGCCCGATGAGGCCCGAAGCTGAGGAGGCCTTCAAATGAAACCTGAGCTGCCGTTCCGGCTCGCCGCCGTCGCCACCGTCGTCCTGGCCGGCTGCACGAGCGCACCCCAGACCGCCGCGCCGGTGGCCTGCGCCGAGCTGCCCGCGGCGATGGCGGCGATGAAGAGCCTGCGCATCAGCGCCGCCACCGCGGTGGCCGACGACGGCAAGGGCACGCCCGCGCACTGCCAGGTGAAGGGTGTGGCCAACGAGCGCACCGGCAGCGACGGCCGCGCCTACGCGATCGGCTTCGAGATGCGCCTGCCGCTGGCCTGGAATCAGCGCTTCCTGCACCAGGTCAACGGCGGCAACGACGGCAAGGTCGTGCCGGCGCTCGGCGCCTTGCCGATCTGGCGCGCCAACGCGCTGCAGCGCGGCTTCGCGGTCATCAGCTCCGACTCCGGCCACCGCGACGACGACCCGGTGAACGATCCGACCGGCCTCGCCAAGGGCAACGTGTTCGGCCTCGATCCACAGGCGCGGCGCGACTACGGCTACACGGCCAGCGACACGGTGTTCGTCATCGCGCAGGGCCTGATCCGTGCGCACTACGGCCGCCCGCCTGCGCACAACTACATGGCCGGCTGTTCCAACGGCGGGCGGCACGCGCTGGTGGCGGCCACGCGCTACGGTGACCGCTACGACGGCATCCTCGCCGGTGCGCCCGGCTACAACCTGCCCAAGGCCGCGGTGCAGCATGCCTGGGACGTGCAGAGCTGGCAGATCGCCGACCCGGACATCCGCAAGGCCTTCAGCCCGGCGGACATGCAGCTCGTCGCAGCCAAGGTGCTCGAGAAGTGCGATGCGCTCGACGGCGCGGCCGACGGCATCGTCGGGGACCTGCCGCGGTGCCAGGGTGCCTTCCGGATCGGCGAGCTGCAATGCGCGGGCGAGAAGACAGCGCAGTGCCTCTCCGCCAACCAGGTCAGGGCGCTGGAGCGCGCCTTCGCCGGCCCGCGCAACAGCAAGGGCGACATGCTCTACAGCGACTGGTCCTGGGACGCCGGCATCGGCGCGGGCAACTGGCGCTTCTGGAAGCTCGAGAGCCAGATCCCGCCGTGGAACCGGCTGCCGCTGATCGCGACGATGGGGGCGGGCTCGCTCTCCTACATCTTCACGACGCCGCCCACCCGCACCGGCGGCGCGCCCGACGAGTTGGTCAGGTTCCTCAGCAGCTTCGACTTCGACCGCGACGCGCCGAAGATCTACGCGCGTGACGCGGCCTACGACGAGTCGGCAATGCAGTTCATGACACCGCCCGATGGGGACGATCCGAAGCTCGAGACCTTCCGCGCCAAGGGCGGCAAGCTGATCGTCTATCACGGCAACAGCGACGCGGTGTTCTCGGTCAACGACACCACGCGCTGGTTCGCCAAGCTGCAGAGGAACACCGGCGGCGCCGCCTTTGCGCGCTACTACCCCGTGCCCGGCATGGCTCACTGCAGCGGCGGCCCGGCCACCGACCAGTTCGACGCGCTCGGCGCGCTGGTCGACTGGGTCGAGCAGGGCCGCACACCCTCGGCGCTCGCGGCGTCCGTGAACCCGGACAACAAGGAGCTGCCCCCCACTTGGTCGAAGACCCGCAGCCGGCCGCTGTGCCCCTGGCCGCAGGTTGCCCGCCACCAGGGCGGCGACCTCGAATCAGCGGCGAGCTTCCGCTGCGTGGCCCCCTGAACGAAGGCAGGACATGGCGCTCGACAAACCCTACCGCGACATCCCCGGCACCACGATCTTCGACGCCGAGCAGTCGCGCAAAGGCTACTGGCTGAACCAGTTCTGCATGAGCTTGATGAAGGCCGCCCACCGCGAGCGCTTCCTGGCCGACCCACGCAAGGTTCTCGACGAGTGGCCGATGACCGAGGCGCAGAAGCAGGCCGTGCTCGCGCGCGACCTCAACCGCTGCATCGCCGAGGGCGGCAACATCTACTTCCTGGCCAAACTCGGCGCCACCCATGGCAAGAGCTTCCAGCAGATGGCCGGCAGCATGACCGGCATGACCGAAGAGGAATACCGCGACATGATGATTTCCGGCGGCCGCTCGATCGAAGGGAACCGCCACGTCGGCGAGGAGGGCAATGCCCAGCCGCACCGCCAGCCGCAGGGCAGCGCCGCGAAGCCCGGGTTCTGACCATGGCCCACATCACCGCATCGGTCTACACAAGCCATGTGCCGGCGATCGGCGCTGCGCTCGATCTTGGAAAGACACAAGAGCCGTACTGGCAGAAGGTGTTCTCGGGTTACGAGTTCTCGAAGCAGTGGCTGCAGGAACACCGGCCCGACGTGATCTTCCTCGTCTACAACGACCATGCCACCGCGTTCAGCCTCGAGATCATCCCCACCTTCGCGATCGGCACCGCCGCCGAGTACGCCGTCGCCGACGAGGGCTGGGGGCCGCGCCCGGTGCCGAAGGTGGTCGGCCACCCCGAGCTGGCGTCGCACATCGCGCAGAGCGTGATCCAGGACGACTTCGATCTCACCATCGTCAACCGGATGGACGTCGACCATGGCCTGACGGTGCCGCTGTCGCTGATGTGCGGGCAGCAGGACCCGGTGACCGGCGCCTGGCCCTGCCCGGTGATCCCCTTCGCGGTCAACGTCGTGCAGTACCCGGTGCCGTCGGGGCGGCGCTGCTTCGCGCTCGGGCAGGCGATCCGCAAGGCGATCGAGAGCTACGACGAGCCGCTGAAGGTGCAGATCTGGGGCACCGGCGGCATGAGCCACCAGCTGCAAGGGCCGCGCGCCGGGCTCATCAACGCCGAGTGGGACAAGCGCTTTCTCGACCGACTGATCGCCGACCCTGCCGGCCTGGCGCAGGTGCCGCACATCGAGTACGTGCGGGAGGCCGGCAGCGAGGGCATCGAGCTCGTGATGTGGCTCATCGCGCGCGGCGCGATGAGCGATCTCGCCGGCGGACCGCCGCCGAAGGTGGTGCACCGCTTCTATCACGTGCCCGCCAGCAACACCGCGGTGGGCCACCTGATCCTGGAGAACGCATGACGCCTCCAAGCTCACTCCCGTTCGCTGCCCCTCGAGTGGGTGCCCGCCTCCTCGGGGCGGCCCAGCGGAGGCTGCCATGACGATCAAGGTCGCCCTCGCCGGCGCAGGCGCCTTCGGCATCAAGCACCTCGACGCGATCGAGCTGATCCCCGATGTCGAAGTCGTCTCGCTGGTCAGCCGCGAGATGGGCAAGACGCTCGAGGTGGCCAACAAGTACGGCATCGCGCATGTCAGCACCCGGCTCGAGGACAGCCTGGCAATCAAGGAGGTGGACGCCGTCATCCTCTGCACGCCGACGCAGATGCATGCCGCGCAGGCCATCGCCTGCCTGGAGGCGGGCAAACATGTGCAGGTCGAGATCCCGCTCTGCGACACGCTGAAGGACGGCGAGGCCGTGGTCGCCGCGCAGAAGTCCACCGGCAAGGTGGCGATGTGCGGCCACACGCGGCGCTTCAACCCCAGCCACCAGTGGGTGCGCCGACGCATCACCGCGGGCGAGTTCCACATCCAGCAGATGGACGTGCAGACCTACTTCTTCCGCCGCAGCAACATGAACGCGCTCGGCCAGCCGCGCAGCTGGACCGACCACCTGCTGTGGCACCACGCGGCGCACACGGTCGACCTCTTCGCGTACCAGGCGATGAGCCCGATCGTGAAGGCCAACGCGATCCAGGGCCCGATCCACCCGACGCTCGGCATCGCGATGGACATGAGCATCCAGCTCAAGACGGCCAGCGGCGCGATCTGCACGCTCAGCTTGAGCTTCAACAACGAGGGACCGCTCGGCACCTTCTTCCGCTACATCGGCGACAGCGGCACCTACATCGCACGCTACGACGACCTCTTCAGCGGCAAGGACGAGAAGATCGATGTCTCCAAGGTCGACGTGTCGATCAACGGCATCGAGCTGCAGGACCGCGAGTTCTTCGCCGCCATCCGCGAAGGCCGCGAGCCGAACGCGAGCGTCGCCCAGGTGCTGCCGTGCTACCAGGTGCTGCATGCGCTGGAGCAGCAGCTGAAGGACTGAAGCGCCATGCCGCAACGCCGGATCGGCCCGTTCACGGTCACCGCGATCGGCCTCGGCTGCATGAACCTGAGCCACGCCTACGCGGCGCCACCGCCGCCGGAGGTGGCCGAACGGCTTCTGCTGCGCGCACTGGACCTCGGCGTCACGCTCTTCGACACCGCGGCGCTGTACGGCTTCGGCGCCAACGAGACCCTGCTCGGCCGCGTGCTGAAGCCGTACCGGCAGCGCATCACGCTGTGCACCAAGGGCGGCCTCTTCGGCACCCGCCAGCCCGACGGCAGCTGGAAGCGGCTGATCGACGGCCGGCCGCAAGCCATCCGTGCGCACTGCGAAGCCAGCCTCGAGCGGCTTCAGACCGACGTCATCGACCTCTACTACCTGCACCGCTGGGACAAGACGGTGCCGGTCGAGGACTCGGTGGGCGAGATGTCGCGGCTGGTGCAGGAAGGCAAGGTGCGCACGATCGGCCTCTCGGAGGTCTCGGCGTCGACGCTGCGCAAGGCACATGCGGTGCACCCGGTCACTGCGCTGCAGACCGAGTACTCGCTGTGGACGCGCAACCCGGAGATCGCGGCGCTCGCGGCCTGCCGCGAACTCGGCGTCACCTTCGTCGCCTTCAGCCCGCTGGCGCGCGCCTTCCTCACCGGCAAGCTGACCGACCCTTCGACGCTCGGCGAACGCGACATCCGCCGCGCGATGCCGCGCTTCGCGCCCGCCGCCTACGCCGCCAACCTGAAGCTGCTCGGGCCCTACGGCGAGATCGCGCGCGAGGTCGGCTGCACCCCGGCGCAGCTGGCGCTGGCCTGGCTGCTGGCGCAGGGCGAGCAAATGCTGCCGATTCCGGGAACGTCGAGCGTCGCGCACCTGGAGGAGAACATGGGCGCACTCGACGTGCGGCTGAGCCCCGAGCAGGTGGCAAGGCTCGATGCACTGATCAACCACGACACCGTCGCGGGGCCGCGCTACAACGCCGCGTCGCAGGCCGACGTCGACACCGAGACCTACCCGGACGGCGGCTGAGCAACACGTCCGCCGCCTTCAGTCGGCACCGTCGCGCGTCAGCGCCTCGGCCGCCTCGTCGTTGAGTTGTTCGCCTTCGCACCTCGCGCGGCCGACCCGCCGCACCGCGGTGCGCGGCCGCCCTCGCAGCGCGCCCACCCACGCTCCTGGCCGCTGATCGACGGCATGTCCAGCCGCCGCCTGCAGCCGCCATCGCTGTCGGCTCTGCGGAAGATGCGCGCTATCCTGCGGCGCCGCCGGCAGCGCGGCTGCACCGACAAGCCTTCGAGACATGGCCGACACCCTGAACCCGGGCACTGCCCTCGACCGCGCGCGGCTCGACGCCGTGCGCGTGAACCAACCCGCGGTGGCCCGCCGCGTCGCGGCGCTGAACGGCACCCGCACCGTGAAGAAGGCGCACCAGGCAGCCTGGCTCGTCAAGGCCATCCAGTGCCTGGACCTGACCACGCTCGCCGGCGACGACACGCCCGGGCGCGTGCGCCGCCTGTGCGCCAAGGCGCGCCGCCCGCTTCGCAGCGACCTGATGGACGCCCTCGGCCTCGAGGCGCTGCAGGTGGGCGCGGTGTGCGTCTACCACGAGATGGTGGCCGAGGCCGTCGCCGCGCTCGCGGGCAGCGGCATCCCGGTGGCCGTGGTCTCGACCGGCTTCCCCGCCGGGCTGACGCCGATGGAGACCAAGCTGCGCGAGATCGAGCTCAGCGTGGCCGCCGGCGCTCGCGAGGTCGACATCGTGATCAGCCGCCGGCACGCGCTGACGCACGACTGGGGCGCGCTCTACGACGAGATCAAGGCCTTCCGCGCCGCCTGCGGAACAGCGCACCTGAAGGCCATCCTCGCCACCGGCGAGCTGCAGACGCTGGAGAACGTGGCGCGCGCATCGTGGGTCGCGATGATGGCCGGCGCCGACTTCATCAAGACGAGCACCGGCAAGGAGGGCGTCAACGCGACGCTCGACGTCAGCCTGGTGATGGTGCGTGCGATCCGCGACTACCTCGACGCCACCGGCCATGTCGTCGGCTACAAGCCTGCCGGCGGCATCGGCTCGGCGCGGCTGGCGACGCAGTACCAGGCGCTGATGAAGGAGGAGCTCGGCAACCGCTGGCTCGAGCCCGACCTCTTCCGCTTCGGCGCCAGCAGCCTGCTCACCGACATCGAGCGCCAGCTCGAGCACCATGTCACCGGGCACTACAGCGCAGGGTATCGGCATGCGATGCCTTGAGGTGGGTGATCCCGTTGCAGGGAGCATGACCTCGACCATCGGAGCGCAGCCGCTGCGGGGTGGCCCCCCGTCGGCCCGGAGGCTTGCCCTCGCTGCGCTCGGGCATCTTGCAGACCGCGCCGGGCCAGTGGCCCGGTCCCTCGCCAGGCACAAACAGTCCACCGGACTGTTTGTGTCCGGGCTCGGCCCTGCGATGCTCGCGCTCCTGGCCCGCGGCCAAACTCGCTTCGTTCACTGCGTTCACTGCGCTCGGACAGACGGCCGCGAGTCAGATGACGATGCGCGCGATTACGCGCGCGGCCAGGAGCGCTCCGCTTCTCAGCGGCGCCTACGGGCCGACGGGCGGCCACCCCGCAGCGGCTCGGCAACGGTGGTGGCGCGTCGCCAACGGGCAGCGAGCGGTCGGACTCGCGGCGGGCGGTACCCGGGGTCGGCGATTTGGGGAGCGCCGAGGAACGCAGCAACGGGCTCGGCGCGCGCGCAGCGCGCGCTTCATGATCTGACTCGCGGCATCTGTCCGAGCGCAGCGAACGAAGTGAGCGCAGCGAGTTATGCCGCGCGAGCCCGGTGCGAGTACCGCAGGGCAGCCGGCGCGCAGCGCCGGCCGCTCCCGTATGAGCCGACCCCGGGTACCGCCTGCCGCGATGCGGCGCTGCATCCACAGCCCACGGCGCAGGCAGCCCGCCGGCGCCAGAGCCACTGCAATCGCTGACATGCCCAAGATCACCGACCTCCTCGCCACCATGGACTACGGCCCCTCCCCGGAATCCGACGCCAACGCCCAGGCCTGGCTGGACCAGCATGGCCGCCAGTTCGGCCACTTCATCGGCGGCCGCTGGGTCGCCGGCGGCAAGCACTTCGACAGCGCCGACCCGGCCACCGGCAAGGTGCTGGCGAAGATCGCGCAGGGCACGCCGGCGCTCGTCGAGCAGGCGGTGAAGGCCGCCGAGAAGGCCTTCCCGGCCTGGCAAGCCCTCGGCGGCCACGGCCGCGCCAAGCACCTCTACGCGCTGGCGCGCGCGCTGCAGAAGCACGCAAGGCTGTTCGCGGTACTGGAGACGCTCGACAACGGCAAGCCGATCCGCGAGACGCGCGACGCCGACGTGCCGCTGGCGGTGCGCCACTTCTACCACCACGCCGGCTGGGCGCAGCTGCTGGCGCAGGAGCTGCCGCAGCACGAGGCGCTGGGTGTGGTCGGGCAGATCGTGCCGTGGAACTTCCCGCTGCTGATGCTGGCATGGAAGATCGCGCCGGCACTGGCCTGCGGCAACACGGTGGTCTTCAAACCGGCGGAGCAGACCTCGATCAGCGCGCTGCTCTTCGCCGAGATCTGCACCGAGGTCCGGCTGCCCGCCGGCGTCGTCAACATCGTCACCGGCGACGGCGAGGTCGGCCAGGCGATCACCGCACATCCGCGCATCGCGAAGATCGCCTTCACCGGCAGCACCGAGGTCGGCCGCGCCATCCGCAAGGCGACTGCCGGCAGCGGCAAGAAGCTGAGCCTGGAGCTGGGCGGCAAGAGCCCCTACCTCGTCTTCGCCGACGCCGACCTCGACGGCGCCGTCGAAGGGCTGATCGACAGCATCTACTTCAACCAGGGGCAGGTGTGCTGCGCCGGCAGCCGGCTGCTGGTGCACGAGGGCACCGCCGAGCGGCTGATCGCGAAGCTGAAGGCGCGCATGGCCAAGATCCGCGTCGGCTCGCCACTCGACAAGTCCACCGACATGGGCGCCCTCGTCAGCCGCCAGCAGCTGCAGACCGTCTCCGGCTTCGTCGACCGCGCGCGCGCCGAGGGCGCGCAGGTGCACCAGGCGTGCGCGACGGCGCTGCCGGGTGAGGGCTGCTACTACGCGCCGACACTCGTCACCGGCGTCGACACCGCGAACGAGATCGTGCGCGAGGAGGTCTTCGGCCCGGTGCTGACGGTGCAGACCTTCCGCACGCCGAACGAGGCGGTGGAACTGGCCAACAACACCCGCTACGGGCTGGCCGCCTGTGTCTGGAGCGAATCGATCAGCCTCGCGCTCGAGGTGGCGCCGCGGCTGAAGGCCGGCGTGGTGTGGGTCAACACCGCCAACCAGTTCGACGCCGCCTGCGGCTTCGGCGGCTACCGCGAAAGCGGCTTCGGCCGCGAGGGCGGGCGCGAGGGGCTGCGCGAGTACCTGAAGCTGCGCCGGCCCGCCGCCGCGCCGCGCCAGGCGGCGGCGAAGAAGGCGGCGCCGGCGGTTCGCCACGCGCTCGTGGCGGCCGATGCGGCGGCGATCGACCGCACACCCAAGCTCTACATCGGCGGCAAGCAGGCCCGCCCCGACGGCGGCTACAGCCGCGAGGTGTGGGCCGGCGCCCCCGGCAAGGGAAAGCTGCTCGGCGTGGTGCCCGAGGGCAACCGCAAGGACATCCGCAACGCCGTCGAGGCGGCGCGTGCCGCGGCGGGCTGGGAGCGCACCAGCGCGCACGGCCGCGTGCAAGTCATCTACTACCTGGCCGAGAACCTGAGCGCACAGCGCGACCGATTCGTCGAGTGCCTGGCCGCGGTGCAGAGCCGCACCGCCGCCGCGGCCGAGGTGCAGGCGGCGATCGAGTGCCTGTTCACCTGCGCCGCATTCGCCGACAAGTACGACGGCGCCGTGCACCAGCCGCCGATGCACGGCGTGACGCTGGCGCTGCACGAGCCGCTCGGCATCGTCGCCGCCGTCGCGCCCGACGAGCAGCCGCTGCTCGGGCTGGTGGCGCTGTTCGCACCGGCGATCGCGATGGGCAACCGCATCGTCGCGGTGCCGTCGCAGACGCTGCCGCTGGCGGCGAGCGAGCTGTACCAGGTGCTCGACACCTCCGACCTGCCCGGCGGCGTGATCAACCTCGTCACCGGCAGCCACGATGAACTGGCCGACGTGCTCGCCGCACATGCCGAGGTCGATGCGTTCTGGTGGCCGACCGCAGACGCGGCGCAGGCGAAGCGGGTCGAGGCGATGTCGGTGTCGAACCTCAAGCGCACCTGGGTCGGCGGCGGGCTCGTCGACGAGCCGCGTTTCCGGCTGGAGCAGGCGGTGCAGGTGAAGAACGTGTGGGTGCCGTACGGGGTGTGACGAGGACCGCGCTGCTTGCGCGAGGGTGGCCCTGGAATGACCTGTTACCTGAACGGAAATCAGACTGTCGGCACGGGTAAGTCCCCATCGACTTGCCGTGCCCGCTGACAAGAATTCGCGCCAAACAAGCCGCCGAGAGCAGGTTCATCGGCGCGTCTAGGGAGGTCCTCCGGCATGTCGGCGAGCTACGCACGCCTTGATTCGCTGCGATCTTGCGGCAGCTGCCGCCGGGACACGGTTGCGCTTACCACGACTCTCTTTGTCGTGCTGCAAGCTCTGGTCCCCTGCAACGTTTGGGCTGCCGTGTGCCCGCAACAGAAGCGCGCATCGACAGAGACCATCACGGCCCTGCGGGCCACGCCATCGATCGACAGGCACTGGCGTCTCTCCTGGCTCCCTACATACCCAAGGGTTTGTGCGCGAGCCAACCCTCCGATTCCGAGACAGCGCCGCGTCAACCTGGTTGTCGTCGTCGAAGGCGACCTCGATTCCGTAGAAGTCATCGATCGGATTCAACGGGCAGTCGTATCAGGTGTCGCCGGCGTGCGGCCAGGCCTCGCGATCAGCATCACGGCGCTACGCCATAGGCCTGGCTGTTCCGCCGAGCTGACGCCCCACGGGGTTGCGAAATGCTACGAAGAACTCGCGGTAGCGCTGGTTTCCCCCGCTCGTCTGGCCTGATCCACCGGGCGGCAGACGCACCGGTGCGCCAGGGGCACGTGTGAGCATCAGCCGGCCGCGAGCGTCACGATCTGCACAATGGCCTGAAAGCCTGGGCAGCCTGAGGCCGAGCGCGAACCATGGCGGCGGCTGCCCGAAGTCGCCATGCTGGCTAGCAAACGGCACGGCCTCTTCCCGGACACGAGGCCGCTCATCCACAAGCTGAGCCTTTCAAAACACTTCGGTTCAGCGCCATGCACCACAGTCAGCAGGAATCGCAATGGATCAGGCGCTCTTGTATTTGCTTTGGGCAGCATTGGTTGTGCTCGCGTGGCTTGCCCTCCGCCGCCGTTGGCCGGTCATGACCCTGGATCGCACTGAATTGCTTGTCGCGCTGGCGCTGCTTGCCGTTGCACTGGCTGCAGTCCTAGCTTCGTTCTTCTAGATAGTGGGTTCAGGAGGTCCAGTGGCGAAGTTCCCCAAGATCGTTCTGTCGGCTCCGGTGAACGTACTTGCCGCCCTCGCGGGCTCCCCCGCTGGGCCTGTGCCAACCGGCCTGTCCCTGGTACTTCACGTTGGCGCTGCAGAGACACCCGTACTCTATGAGTTTGACGTCAATGGATTTGCGCGTCCCGCGAGCGGGCGCCAAGCCATTGATGCCGCAGAACTTGAGCTCATAGATCGCTACAACGCCGAGCGAGGTCTCATGTTGCAGCAAGACCGGGCAGCACTGGACGAGTTCATCCGCGACCTCATCGGGGATACGTTTCGGCCCCACCAGCTTGATTGGACGTGCAATCGCGCCTACCGCGGATCACGTTCGCAATCGACCCGCGACCCCCTCGCCCTCGACCTCGACGCCGACGGCATCGAGACCATCGGCATCCCTGCCGCCGGCTCCCCGGTGCTCTTCGACCACGACGCCGACGGCGTGCTCACCGGCACCGGCTGGCTCGCTGCCGACGACGGCTGGCTCGTGCGCGACCTCGACGGCAACGGCACCATCGACTCCGGCCGCGAGCTCTTCGGCGTCGACACGCGCATCGTCGCCACCGATCGCATCTTCGGCACCAACCAGTACATCACCCACGAGCGTCACGCCTTCGACGGCTTCGAGGCGCTGCGCGCGCTCGACACCGGTGCCTCCGGCGCAGGTTCGGACGGCTTTGCCGATGGCGTGATCGATTCGCGCGATGCGGCCTTTACCGATCTGCGGGTCTGGCGGGATGTCAACCAGGACGGGGCCAGCCAGCCGGGCGAGCTGATGTCGCTGCCGGCCGCGGGCGTGGCGTCGATCTCGCTGGCCTCCACCGCGACCCATACCAACCTGGGCAACGGCAACTTCGTCACCGCCACCGCGGCGGTGGGCCGCAGCGGCGGCGGCGTGGGCCAGATCGCCGGCGTGGGGCTGGCGGCGGGCAACCTCGATCTGGCCGACAACCCCTTCTACCGCGAGTTCACCGACACCGTGCCGTTGACCGAGGTGGCGCTTGCGTTGCCCGAGATGGGCGGCAGCGGCTGGGTACGCGACCTGCGCGAGGCGATGAGCCTGGGCGCAGGGGCCGAGCTGACCGCAGCGGTGCAGCAGTTTGCGGCGGCCACCTCCCGCAGCGCGCAGAAGGCGGTGGTGGACGGGCTGCTGGCCGCCTGGGCGCGTTCGAGCGGCCGGCTGGCGGTGTCGGAGTACGGCATGGACCTGGTCTACAGCACCGTGGTCGGCAGCACCGAGACCACCCAGACCCTGCGCTACACCGCCAGCGACGTACCCGAAGGGCCGCACCCGCAGCCGAACTACGTGCTGTACCAGTTTCCGATGAGACCGGAGTTCACCGATCTCGTGCAGGGCCCGGTGGGCCCGTATCGGGTGATCAACGAGCTGGGGCTGGGCTGGCTCGAGCGGCGCAACGTGCTCGAGGTGTTCAACGGGCAGCGCTTCTTTGCCTTCGACGAGACGATTCAGCTCCAGGGCGGCAGCGGTGGTGGCTCCGGTGGGGGCGGGGGCGGCCAGGCAGCCCAGGGCCCGGTGGTGATGTGGCAGTACCGCGTCGAGAACATCCAGATCGACCTCATCGAGCAGGCCTACGCCGCGCTGAGCGATTCGGTCTATGCGGCGCTTGCCTTGCAGACGCGCTTAGCGCGGTACCTGAACGGCATCGAGATCGCCATCGGCGAAAACGGCGTCGCCTTCGACCTGGCGCCGATGCTCTCGCTGCTGCAATCGGCCTTCGCCGCCGATGCGCAGGTGGCGCTGGAAGACCTGCTCGAGCTGCAGCGCTTCGCACCGGGGACGCTGGCCGCGGTGGGCTTCGACGCGCTGGCCACGGCGCGCGGCTGGGTGGAGGCGCTGCCGCCGGGATCGCCGGTGCTGCAGGCGCTGCACGACGCCGGGCTGCTGGCCATCGGGGCAACGCTGACGGCCACCACCGGGCCCGACACCTACCTCGGCGACGCCTCGGCCAACGTGGCCTGGAGCGGCGCCGGCAACGATGCGCTCGACGGCGGCGGCGGCGACGACGAGTTGCGCGGCGAGGCCGGCGACGACCAGCTCTTCGGCCGCGCCGGAAATGACCAGCTCTTCGGCGGCCCCGGCAACGACTGGCTCGACGGAGGCAGTGGCGACGACACGCTCGACGGCGGCGGCGGCGACGATGTCTTCGCTTTCGCCCGCGGCGGCGGGCGCGACCAGGTCGCGAACGTGCTGGACGCCCGGGCGGACAAGGCCGGCGTGCTGCGGCTCGCCCCCGGCATCACTCCGGCGGAGGTCGCGGTAAGGCAGGCCCAGAGCAGCTACTGGGCCTGGCGCGCCGACCTCGAACTGTCGATCGCCGGCAGCAGCGATGCCATCACCGTCGGCGGGCTCTGGCGCGCCGCCGGCGGCTTCGGCGACGAGTACACCGCGGTGCAGACCGTGGTCTTCGCCGACGGCACGGTGTGGGACTATGCGGCGCTGCGGTCGCTGGTGCTGGGCGGCACGGCGCTTGCCGACGTGGTCGGCGGCACGCCGGGCCACGACACGATCCTGGGCCTGGGCGGCGACGACGCCCTCGATGGTGGCAGCGGCGACGACACGCTTGCCGGTGGCTCCGGCAACGACACGCTCGTCGGTGGTGCCGGGCACGACTCCTTCGATGGGGGGCCTGGCGACGACATCCTCGACGGCGGCACCGGGAACGACAGCTACCTGTTCCGCCGCGGCGACGGACAGGACGTGATCCGCCAGGCAGCGATCGGCACCCCGGCCCGCAGCGCGGTGCTGGTCTTCGACGCCACCGTCACGCCCGGCGAGCTGACGCTCTCGCGCGTGCACAGCGATTACTGGGGTTCGAACACCACGCTGCGAATCACTGTCGCCGGCGGCAGCGACCGCATCGACATCGAAGGCTTCCTGCGCGGCGGCAACCCCTACGACAGCGTCAACCCGGTGCAGGCGATCCGCTTCGCCGACGGCACGGTGTGGGGCATCGCGGACATCGTCACCCGGCTCGGGCTCGGCACCGCCGGCAACGATGTCATCGACGGCACCAGCGGCGACGACCTGATCAACGGCGCCGCCGGCAACGACACCCTGCGTGGCGCGGGTGGCCACGACGTGGTGATCGGCGGGCCGGGCAACGACACGCTGCTCGGCCAGGCCGGCAACGACACGCTCGACGGCGGCACCGGCAACGACAGCCTCGATGGCGGCAGCGGCAACAACGTCTACCTGTTCCGCCGCGGCGACGGGCAGGACATGGTGCCCAACATCCACGACCCCACGCCGGGCAAGAACAACGTGCTGCGCCTCGGGCCCGACGTGCTGCCGCAGGACATCGTGCTGCGGCCGGTGTACAGCGCCTACTGGGGCTGGAACGCGGACCTCGAGGTGGGCATCGCTGGCGGCACGGACCGGATCACGGTGGCCGCGCTCTGGCGTTCGGCCACCGGTGGCTCTGCCGACTACGCGGTGCTGCAGCGCATCGAGTTCGCCGACGGCACGGTGTGGGACCTGCCGGCCATCAAGGCCCGGGCCTTCTCGGGCACGCCGGCGGCCGACACGATCACCGGCACCACCCAGGCCGACACCATCCGCGGCGCCGCCGGCAACGACACCATCACCGGTGGCACCGGCGACGACACCTTGGCCGGCGACGACGGCGACGACACGCTCGCCGGCGACGCCGGCAACGACACCCTCGACGGCGGCGCCGGCAACGACACGCTTCGCGGCGGCGCCGACGCCGACACACTGCGCGGCGGCCCGGGCAACGACTTGCTCGACGGCGGCAGCGGCAACAACACCTACCGCTTCGGCCGAGGCGACGGGCAGGACACGCTGCTGGGCACGCTCAACGACACCACCGCCGGCAAGCTCAACACGCTGCTCTTCGACGACGGCGTCGCACCCACCGATCTCGTGCTGCGCCAGGTGTACGACGCGTTCTGGGGTTATGCATCGGCGCTCGAGGTGTCGATCGCCGGCACCGCCGACAAGCTGACCATCGGCAGCGTCTTCGGCGGCTGGAACCCCGGCAACAGCTACAACCCGGTGCAGCAGTTCCGCTTCGCCGACGGCACCACCTGGAGCCTGGAGGCCATCAAGGCACGCCTGTTCGCCGGCACCGCCGGGGCGGACACGATTTACGGCACCCACGCCACCGACAGCATCGGCGCCGGCGACGGCAACGATGTGCTGTACGGGCGCGACGGCGACGACACGATCGGCGGCGGCGCCGGCAACGACACGCTGCACGGCGAAAGCGGCCACGACTCGCTGGCCGGCGATGCCGGCGACGACACGCTCAACGGTGCTGCGGGCAACGACACGCTCGACGGCGGCGCCGGGAACGACACCCTCGACGGCGGCACCGGCAACAACATCTACCTCTTCGCAAGGGGTGGTGGGCAGGATCGGGTGGCCGACTTCCACGACCCGGCGGCCGGCAAGGCGAGCGTGCTGCGACTTACCGCCGACATCTTGCCCGCGGACGTGGTCGTGCGCTCGGTGTACAGCGCCTATTGGGGCTGGGACGCCGACCTCGAACTCTCGATCGCCGGCAGCAGCGACCGCATCACCGTCGGCGCTCTCTGGCGCAGCTGCGTCAACGGCGCCAACGCGTACTCCACCGTGCATCGGGTGGAGTTCGCCGACGGCACGGTGTGGCAGTTTGCCGACCTGGCGCAGCGGCGGCTGCCGGCGGCGGGCGCGCAGGAGCCCGGCGTCACGCTCCTCGACACCGGCTCCACCATCGGCGGCGAACCGCGGCCGATGTTTGCCGCCGATCTGGTGGGCGTCAGCGACACCTTCTCGCCGACCGCATTCGGCTGAGCCGCGCGCCAGGCGCCGAGCGCCCAATCCCGCCCAAGCGAAAGCCCTCAAACGCTGTCATCCTTCGCGCCCGGCCGGGCGGGGCCCGGCCGTCGTCAACCGAAAACAGGAGACACGCACATGCTTCGCTACTTCCATCCGCGCCGGCTGCTGTTCGCGTCGCTTGCCTTCGCCGCGCTGTCGGTGCAGGCGCAGGTGCCGCAGTACGGGCCCAACATCAACCTCGAGCAGGCCAAGAAGGCGGTCGCGGTGGCGCTCGCCGAGTCGCGCAAGATGGGCATTCCGATGGCGATCGCGGTGGTCGACACCGCCGGGCAGCTGGTGGCCTTCGAGCGCATGGACAATACGCAGACCGCCAGCGTCGAGGTCGCGGTCGACAAGAGCCGTGCGGCGGCGATGTACCGCCGCTCGACCAAGGTCTTCCAGGACGCGGTGGCCGGCGGCGGCGCCGGCACGCGCATCCTGATGCTGCGTGGCGCCACCGGCGTCGAAGGTGGTTTGCCGCTGATGGTGGACGGCAAGATCATCGGCGGCATCGGCATCTCGGGCGGCAGCTCCGAGCAGGACGGCGTGATCGCGAAAGCCGCGGTCGACGCGGTGGCGGCGAAGTAGCCGCCCGCGTCAACCGGCGCGCGGTGCCGGGGCCGCTGCGCGCGGCCCGCGGCGCGCGCGCCTGCCGATGGCCAGCGCCGCGGCCGCCGCCAGCGGCAGCACCACGGCCTGCCCCTCGCCCATCGTCGCCAGCGTCATCGCGGCGAACGCGGTCCACGCCAGCGGCACCGCCCACAGCGCGGCGCGCAGCAGGCGGGGCACGCTCCCGGGCCGCATCGCCAGCAGCGCGAAGGTCGCGGCCACGGTGGGATCGGGGGCGATGCCGAAGACCTCGGCCTGCGCCCAGAGCCGGCCAGAGAGCACGCCGATCGCGGGCTGGACGACCAGCGCGAAGAGCATCAGCACGAGCGCCGGCATCGGCGGCCGCGGTGGCGCAGCGGCTGTGCGCGCACCAGGCCACGCCGCGGCAGCCAGCAGCAACGCGCCTTGACACGCGAAGGCCGCGGCGCAGGCCATGCCGACGGTGTGGACCTCCGCGAACCGCTCGGCGAAGAACACCCACGCCACCACGCCCCAGGCTGCGCCGAGCCCAGCCAGCGCCACCGCGTGCACCCGCGCCGTGCCGCGCCGCCACAGCAGCACCGCGAGCGCGATGCCGACCGCCAGCGTGAGCAGCGGCGCCGGCCACAGCTCGGTGTTGGCGCGCTCGAACAGCCGCCAGTACGTGCGCGGCGAGAACATCAGCAGGTCCGACGGCCGGTAGGCGAGCAGCGTCTCCCAGTCGATCGCCATCGCCTTCGCGCCCAGCGCTACAGCGCGGCGATGTGCTCGCCGATGCGCCGCCGCATCACCGCGTCGGGCATCGGGCCGACTGCTGCGCCGAGGTTCTGCCGCACATGGTCGACGCGGCTGGTGGCCGGGATCGTGCAGGTGACGTCGGGGTGCGAGACGATGAACTTCAGCACCAGCTGCGCCCAGCCGTCGCAGCCGAGTTCGCTCGCTGCCCAGGCCGGCAGGCGGTGGCGCAGCAGTTCGCGCAGCAGCGCGCCCTCGCGGAACGGCCGGTTGGCGATCACCGCGATGCCGCGCTCGCGCGCCAGCGGCAGCAGCCGCTGTTCGGCCTCGCGGTCGAGCGGGTTGTAGCTGAGCTGAACGAAGTCGATCGGCTGCGCACGCATCACGGCCTCGATCTCGCGGTGGCGCCGCCCTTCGGAGGTGGTGATGCCGACGTAGCGCACCCGGCCTGCGGCGCGCATCGCCAGCAGCATCGGCAGGTGCTCTTCCCAGGCGACCAGGTTGTGCACCTGCAGCAACTCGAAACGCGACACGCCCCACAGGCGGCGCGACTCCTCCACCTGCGCCGGCCCGCGGGGCCCCGACGAGGTCCACACCTTGTCGGCGGCGAACACCTCCTTCGCGCCGCTGCGCGCCAGACCATGGCCGATCACGCCCTGCGACGAGCCGTACATCGGCGAGCTGTCGATCACGCGCCCGCCGCCGGCGAGGAAGGCAGCGATCACCTCCGCGCAGGCGTCGCGCGCGGCGCGGTCGTTGCCGACGTTGAACGTGATCCAGCTGCCCAGCCCCACTGCGGGCAGCATCTCGCCGCTGCGCGGGATGCGCTTGGCCAGCAGCGGCGCGGCGGCACCGGCACGCGGCCACGGCAGCATTGCCGCGGCAGCGGCCAGCGTGACGGCTTCGCGGCGTGTGGTGGCGGCCATCGTTGTCGCAACAGTGGGCAGGCACGTAGGCTAGCGCAACGCCCCGCGCCCGAGTCCAACCAAGGATTGCCGCGGATCCGGCTCCGCCGGTCCGCTGGCAAAGCCCCCTGGGAGGCAGCGACCGGAAGGGAGCGTGGGGGCTTCAGGTCCGCAGCGACCGGGAGGGAGCGTGGGGGCTCTCCTATCCCCCGCCGGCGTAAGCGACGATCTTCTCGAGCGGGATGTGGACCTTGATCGCCGCCGGCGGCATCACCGCGGCGATGCCGAAGCCGTTGTGCGCGGTGTTGCGGCGCATCGGCGTGATCAGCGCTTCGCCGTTGCGGTTGACGAGCACCACCACCACCGGCGTGTTCGCGGTCTCGCCGCGCCGGGCAACGATGCCCAGCTCGCCCGACTGCAGCCGCACCGTGCAGCCCGGCGGGTAGAGCCCGAACTCCTTGATCAACGCGGCGGTGATCGGGTTGGCCTTGTCCACGACGAACAGGCTGCGCGCCGCGGCATCGGGCGAAAGCGGCTTGCGCACCGCGCGGGCGCTGAACTTGGCGGTGAAGACATCGGCACGCTGGATCAGCTGCGCGAGGTCGCTCACGTCCTTGCGGCCACTGGGGTAGCCGGTGCCGTCGCCGTACTCGTGGTGCTGCAGCACCGCGTCGAGCCACACCGGGCAGTTGACGCCGGACTTCTTCAGGATCTCGACGCTGCGCTCGGGGTGCGAGCGGATCTGCTCGCGCTGCAGCGCGGTCACGGGCGTGACCTGGTGCGCGAGGCGGTTCTGCAGCTCGACCATCGAGATGTTCATCGTCAGCGCGGCGCGGAAAGCGGCGCGCATGTCGTCGTAGCTCCAGCACAGGCGCCGCGCGGCCAGGCTGGCAGCGATGCCGGTGTGCACCGCGTGGCGGCTGGCGTACTGGCGCTGCGTGCCTTCGGCCTGCTGCACCACCTGGAAGATCGCGAGGTCGGGGTCCCGCTGGATCAGCGCCATCACCGGCTCGGCGGCCTGCTCGAGCGCGGTGGTGAAGTCCGGCCGGTCGGCGCTGGCCCGAAGCAGCATGCCGATGTGGTCCATGCTGCTGTCCCACAGCCCGGCCAGTTCGTCGCCGCGCGCATGGGCGATGCGATGCGAGGCATCGGGCGCGGCGCCGCTGCGGTCGACGAAGGCGCCGCGTTCGAGCAGCACCTCGAGCTGCGCCTCGCTCTCGATCGAATGCCCGCGCGCCAGCAGCAACCGGCCCTCGGCGTCGCAGATGCCGAAGGGCAGCGGCTTGCCGAAGACGACTTCCTTGCGGTGGGCACCCAAGGGCTGCAGGCGCACGATCACGATCTCCCGACAGGGGCGATGCCGGAGTATCGGCAGATGCACTCGACTTCATGCGCCGATAAGGTCCGGTTTTGCGCGCCAGTTCCCACTGGCGGACGCCGGACGTCACGCGGGCGACAAGTAGTGACTGCCCCGTGGCCGGCGCAGGGCGCCTGCGCCTACAGTCGCCGGCATGGACCTGCAACTGCGCGGCAAGACCGCGCTCGTCACCGGCGCCAGCGTCGGCATCGGCCGCGGCATCGCGAAGGCGCTGGCCGCCGAAGGCGCGCAGGTGGCGGTCACCGCGCGCCGCCTCGACCAGCTCGAGACGCTGGCCGCCGAGATCGTCGCCGCCGGGGGCGCCGAGCCGCTGAAGATCGTTCAGGACATGGTCGAGGACGATGCCGCCGCGTCGATCGCAGGCGCGGCGCTCGCCGGGCTCGGCAGCGTCGACATCCTGGTCAACAACGCCGGCGGCTCGCGCAGCTTCAGCGAACTGCATGTCGACGAGGCCCGCTGGCAGGAGGCGCTGACGCTCAACTTCCACCGCCCGCGCCAGCTCGCCGACGCCTTGATCGACACGATGATCGCCAGGGGCTGGGGCCGCATCGTCAACATCACCGGCAAGAGCGAGCCCGAGCATGTCAACGGCGCCTTCTGCGCCAAGGCCGGTCTGCACAGCTGGGCCAAGGGGCTGTCGCGAATGGTCGGCAGGCACGGCGTCACCGTGAACTGCATCCCGCCCGGGCGCATCCACTCCGAGCAGATCCTGCGCAACTACACGCCCGAGTACCGGCAGTGGCAGTGCGAGAACGAGATCCCGGTCGGCCGCTACGGCGAGCCGGAGGACATCGCGCACCTGGTGTGCTTCCTCGCGAGCCCGCTTGCCGGCTACATCACCGGCGCGGTGATCCCGGTCGACGGCGGGCTGCGCCGCTACCAGTTCTGACTGACGCACCCAGGAGCCCCGCCATGACGATCCACCGCCGCACGCTGCTGGCCGCCGCCCCGGCGCTCGCGCTGCCCGCCACCGCGCTGCGCGCCCAGGGCGGCTGGCCTCGGCAGTCGATCCGCTTCGTGGTGCCGTTCGCGCCCGGCGGCACCTCGGAGATCGTCGCCCGCACGGTCGCGCACGAACTGACGAAGCAGCTCGGCCACACCGTCTTCGTCGACAACAAGGGCGGCGGTGCCGGCATCCCGGCGATGCAGGAGGTGGCCAAGGCTGCACCCGACGGCTACACGATCATCATGGGCCACGTCGGCTCGCTGGCGGTCTACCCGTACATCTTCCCCAACCCGCCGTACGACGTGAACAAGGACTTCCTGCCGGTGACGCTGCTGGCCAAGGTGCCGAACCTCTTCGTCATCCACCCCGATGTGCCAGCGAAGGATTTCCGCGAGTTCGTCGACCACGTGAAGAAGAACCCGGGCCGGCTGAACTACGCGTCGGCCGGCAATGCCAGCGCCGGCCACCTGGCGATGGAGTACCTGAAGCTGGTGACCGGGATGTTCATGACCCACATCCCGTACCGTGGCACCGGCCCGGCAATGACCGACCTGCTGGCCGGCCGCACCCAGGCCTTCAGCGCCGGCACGCCGGCCCTGCTGCCGCACATCAGGGCCGGCCGGCTGCGTGCGATCGCGATGGGCACCGCGCAGCGGCTGCCGATCCTGCCCGACGTGCCGACGGTGGCCGAGATGGGCTACAAGGACTTCGAGACTTCACAGTGGTACGGCATCCTCGCGCCCGCGGGAACGCCGCGCGAAGTCGTCACGCGGTTGCAGGAAGAGTCGCTGAAGGCGCTGAAGTCGAACTCGGTGACCGAGCGCTTCGCCAGTGACAGCGCCACCGGCGGCGGCGGCCCGCCGGAGGAGTTCGCCGCCTTCATCGCGCAGCAGCAGAAGCTGTGGAGCGGGGTCGTCAAGCGGGCGGGCATCAAGCCCGATTGAGCCCGCCCCCTACGGCCGGCCAAGGCCGGCCGGTCCCCCAAGGGGGAGCGGTCCCGACCGGGGGACCCGGATCGCGAACCTGTCCGGCGTTCGTGGCCCTGGCTCCGCCGTCCGGCCGCACCGGTTGACGGCGCGTCGCATGCCGCCGGGCCGGCGGCGGCGCTCTGGCAGCATCCGCCCCTCGCGCGCGCCCGCTGAGGTCGACGCCATTCGATCCCCGGAGTGCCGCCTTGCACCGCTTCAACCTCCCACCCTTCGCGCAGGCCAGCCGCACCACGCTGCGGTCCACGGGCCCTCTCGCCGCTCTGGCGTTGTCGGCGCTGCTCGCCCACGCTGCCGCGCGAGCCCAGGAAGGGCCCGGCCAAGGCGAGACGACCACGCCGCAGCCCACCAGCGCACAGCGCGTCGAGATCGTCGGGCGGCAGAGCGCCACCGACCTGCGGCGGGCCTCGCAGGTGGCCAAGCAGATCTACGGCCGCGAGGAGCTCGACAAGTACGGCGACACCAACGCGCTCGACGTGATGCGCCGGCTGCCCGGCATCAACATCGGCAGCGGCGGGCCGCGCATGCGCGGGCTGGGCGCCGGCTACACGCAGATCCTGATCAACGGCGACCCGATGCCGCCGGGCTTCCAGCTCGACCAGCTGAGCCCGGCGCAGATCGAGCGCATCGAGGTGCTGCGCGCACCCACCGCCGACCAGAGCGCGCAGGCCATCGCCGGCACCATCAACATCATCCTGAAGGAGGCCCCGCGCCGATCGCAGCGCGACCTGCGCCTGGGGCTGGCCGACGGCAGCCGGCGGCCGATGGGCAACGCCAACCTGACGCTCGGCGAATCGAAGGGCGGGCTTGCCGCGTCGCTGCCGGTGTCGCTGTTCGAGTGGCGGCGCGAGAACCGCAACACCATCGAGCGCCGCATGCCGGGCACCGATGGCGCCCCGGCCGAGGCGCGCCAGACCGGCGACCAGCAGGTCTGGGGCTGGGGCTGGAACCTGGGGCCGCGGCTGAACTGGAAGATCAGCGACGAGCAGACGCTGTCGCTGGCCACCTTCCTGCAGAAGGGCTACTGGAACAACCGCACCGAGTTCGACAACCGCGTGCTCGCCGGCAGCCCGGTGCTCGACGACGACCAGTCGAACCACGGCACCTGGCAGAACCGGCGCGCCAACCTCACCTGGGTGAACCGCTTCCGCGACGACCAGCGCATCGAACTGCGCGCCGGCCTGCAGCAGTCACGCTGGCGCTTCGATGCCACGAACCTGCGCAAGGGCACCGAGTTCCTGCGCTCGGTCGGCGGCGGCGAGGACGAGGGCATCACCCAGGCCGGCAAGTACAGCCTGCTGCTCGGCGATGCGCACAGCCTCACCGCCGGCTGGGACCTCGAGTCGCGCGAGCGCGCCGAGCGCCGCACCGTCACGCAGCAGGGACGGCCGGTGCTGCCCGAGTTCGAAGGACAGCCCTTCGATGCCGACGTTCGCCGCCAGGCGTTCTACCTGCAGGACGAGTGGGAGATCTCGCCGCAGTGGCAGGTCTATCTCGGCCTGCGCCACGAGCGCATCGAGACCGAGAGCCGCGGCACCACCGAGACGCTGCACAACCGCAGCAGCGTGCTCTCGCCGCTGGTCCACCTGACCTACAAGTTCGACGCCAAGGGCCGCGACATGGTGCGCGCCAGCCTGACGCGCAGCTACCGCTCGCCCGGCATCGCGACGCTGCTGTCGCGGCCGACGGTGGCCAGCGCGTACACCGACACCCACGCGCCCAACACCGAGCTGCAGCCCGACCGCATCGGCAACCCGGCGCTGGCCCCCGAGCTGGCCACCGGCCTGGATATCGCCTTCGAGAAGTACCTGCCCGGCGGCGGCATGTGGAGCGTGGGCCTCTTCCACCGCCGCATCACCGACCTGGTGCGCAACGTCACCACGCTGCGAACGGTGCCCTGGGCGACGGTGCCGCGGTGGGTGTCGCAGCCGCAGAACTTCTCGTCCGCGACCACCAGCGGCATCGAGCTCGAGGTCAAGGGCCGCGCCGCCGAGCTGCTGCAGGCGCTGGTTGACAAGGCGAGCACGCTGAACCTTCGTGCCTCGCTGAACCTCTATCGCTCGCGGGTGCAGGCGCTGCCCGGCCCGGACAACCGGCTCGACGGCCAGCAGCCCTGGTCGACGACGATCGGCTTCGACCAGCGCATCGGCGGCGTGCCGCTCACCGTCGGCGGCAGCCTGAGCCTGAACCCGGCCTACGACACCCAGCTGACGCTCGACCAGCTGCAGCGCCGATCGCGCACCCACACCGTCGACCTCTATGCGCTGTGGGTGTTTCGCCCGGGGCTCTCGGCGCGGCTGGCGGTCGCCGAGGGCGCGCAGCCCTTCGGCCCGCCCAACGGCCACACCACGACGCTGCTGGACAACGGCGACTACACGCGCAACGAGCGCAACACCGGCCCGCAGGTCAACTTCTCGATCGACATCCGCCTCTGAATCCTCCCTTCACTCGAAGGTCGAGCACCGAGCGGGAGGACCGGCAGCTCCCGGCGCTTTGCGGACGTTGGCCGCCGAGGGTGTGTTGAGGACGGCGCATCGCGGCAGGGGATACCCGGCAGGGGCTCATACGGGAGCGGCCGGCGCTGCGCGCCGGCTGCCCTGCGGTGCTCGGCACAGGGTCGCGCCGCATAACTCGCTGCGTTCACGTCGTTCACTGCGCTCGGACAGATCCGGCGAGTCGGATCACGAAGCGCGCACGGCGTGCGCGCCGACCCTGTACCTCCGCTCCTCGGCGCTCCCCAAATCGCCCCTGCCGGGTATCCCCTGCCGCGAAGCCCGCCGCTCGTTGCCCATCGATGGCGCGCCACCGCCGGTGCCCCGCCGTTGCGGGGTGGCCGCCCGGCGGCCCGTAGGCGCAGCCGAGCATCGCAGCAGCGGGGCCGGCGCGCGCAGCGCGCTTCGTGATCCGACTCGCGGACGTCTGTCCGAGCGCAGTGATCGACGAGAACGGAGCGAGTTCGGCCGCGCGGCCCCGCTGCGAGAAGCGCAGGGCCGAGCCCGGACACAAACAGTCCGGTGGACTGTTTGTGCCTGGCGAGGGGCCGGGCCACTGGCCCGGCGCGGTCTGCAAGATGCCCTCGCGCAGCGAGGGCAAGCCTCCGGCCCGACGGGCGGCCACCCCGCAGCGGCTTCGCGCCGCTGCTCGAACGCTTGCGCTCCCGGTTCACGAGCGTCCGCCATGCGCCGCGTGCGGACAGCGACGCAAGGCCGCCTGAGCAGCGCCCGACGACCGCCAGTGGCCGTCCCGCGGGTCACTGCGCAGTGGCGCCGGTGTCCTTCACCACCTGCCGCCACTTGTCGTGCTCGCGCTGCACGAACTGGCCGAACTGCGCCGGCGTGCCGCCAACCGGGTCGGCACCTTCCTTGATCAGCTGCGCTTCGAGCGCGGGCGCGGCGAGGATCTCGGCGACCGCCTTGTTCAGCGTCTCGACGATCTCGGCCGGCGTGCCCTTGGGCGCGAAGATGCCGAACCACGACCCGGCCTCGAAGCCGGGAAAGCCTCGCTCGGCAACGGTGGGCACGTCGGGCATCGAGCGCGAGCGCTTCGCGCTCGACACCGCGATCGGCCGCACGCTGCCGGCGTCGATGTGCGCCTTGACCGACGGGATGGTCGCGAACATGAACTGCAGCCGCCCGGCGAGCAGGTCGCGCAGCGCCTCGGCGCCCTTGTACGGCACATGCGTCACCTCCAGCCCGGCGCGCTTGCCGAGCAGGAAGCCCGACAGGTGCGCGGTGGTGCCGACGCCGGTGGAGCCGTAGTTCAGCTTGCCCGGGTTGGCTTTCGCGTAGGCGACGAATTCGTCGAAGTCCTTGGCCGGCACCGAAGGGTGCACGACGAGCACGTTGGGCACGTCGGCGAGCTGGATCACCGGCATCAGGTCGGTCAGCGTGTTGTAGGTGAGCTTCGGGAACAGCGTCGGGTTGACCGCGATCGGGCCCACCGAGGCCACCAGCAGCGTGTAGCCGTCGGCCGGCGAGCGCACCGCGATCTCGGTGCCGAGGTTGCCGCCGGCACCCGGCTTGTTGTCGACCACGAACGACTGCTTGAAGCGCTCGCCGAGCCGCTCGCCGACCGCCCGCGCGAGGATGTCGGTGGTGCCGCCGGCGGTGAAGCCGACCACCATGCGCACCGGCTTGGCCGATGGCCACGGCTGCGCGGCGGCGGGCCCGGCCAATACCGCGCCGGTGAGCAACGCAAGCAGGGTGCGCAAGACCGGGCTCGAGCGGGTGGGTGTCATGGTCGTCTCCTCTTCGTGGCACGGCTTCAGAGCCAAAGGACCTTCTTACGGTACTCCAGGTCAGCGAGCAGCGGCGCCGCCGGCCCGGTGTGGAAGACCGCGCCGCGCTCGAGCGCGAAGACGCGGTCGGCAAGCGCGAGCACGAGGTCGTGGTTGTGCTCGACGATGATGATCGAGACCTGCGAGCGCAGCCGGTCGAAGACGGTGAACAGCTCCTGCACCACCGTCGGCGCCAGGCCCTCGAAAGGCTCGTCGAGCAGCAGCAGCCGCACGTTGCCCGACAGCGCGCGCGCCACCGCAACCATCTGCTGCTCGCCGCCCGAGAGGTAGTCGGCGGCGACGTTCATGCGCGCCTTCAGCCGCGGGAAGGTGTCGAGCACACGCGCCTCGTCCCAGACGACGCCGTGGCTGCCGTCGGTCTTGCGCGCCAGCCGGCCGAGCGCCAGGTTCTCGGCCACCGTCATGCCGGCGAAGAGCCCGCGGCCCTGCGGCACGTAGCCGATGCCCTCGCGCGCGATCTCGGGCGCCGGCAGGCCGGCGATCGGCCGCCCTTCGAACTCGATGCGCCCGCCCACCGGCGGCACCAGCCCGGCCAGCGTCTTCAGCAGCGTCGACTTGCCGGCGCCGTTGCGGCCGAGCAGCGCGACGATCTCGCCTTCGCGCACATCGAGCGTCGCCTTGTCGAGGATGTGGCTCTTGCCGTAGAAGGCGTCGACGCCGTCGAACACGAGCAGCGGCGGCCCTTCGGCCGACACGCCGACGATCCGCCCCGTCACCGGCGGCGTGCCGGTACCGGTGTAGACCTGCTGCACGCGGCGGTCATGGCGCACCTCGTCCGGAGTGCCGGTCATCAGCACCCGGCCCTCGTTCATCACCGTCACGCGCTGCGAGAGGCCGAGCACGCGGTCGATGTCGTGCTCGACGATCAGCACCGGCACGTGGCTGGCGATGATCGTCACCAGTCGCGAGACCCGTTCGCGCTCGGCCGCGGCCAGCCCGGCCAGCGGCTCGTCGAGCAGCAGCACCTCGGGCTTCGAGCCGAGCGCGATGCCGAGGTCGACCAGGCGCTGGCCGCCGTACGAGAGGTCGCCGCCGAGGACGTCCTCGATGCCCTCGAGGCCGAAGAAGCGGATCAGCTCGGCGGTCTCGGCGTTGACGGCATCGTCGCGGTCGGCGTCGCGCCAGGGGCCGAAGGCGCGACCGTGCCGCGCCTGCAGCGCCAGGCGCAGGTTCTCGCGGATCGTCAGCCCTTTGAACAGGTTGGTGATCTGGAACGAGCGTGCGAGCCCGGCGGCGCAGATGCGGTGGGGCGGCAGGCCCTGGATCTCGCGGCCGGCGAGCCGCACCGTGCCGCGGCTCGGCGGGTACAGCCCGGAGACGAGATTGAAGGTGGTCGTCTTGCCGGCGCCGTTGGGGCCGATCAGTGCGTGCACCTGGCCGGCCTCGAGCGTGAGCGACGCACCGCGCACCGCCTGGATGCCGCCGAAGTTCTTGTCCACCGCCTCGACTTCGAGCACCGCGCCCTGCTTGGCAGGCGGGCGCAGGAAGGCCGGCAGCGGCAGCCCCTCGTGAATGCGGCGCCGGCTCATCGCCGCGCTCTCCTCCGGTGGCGGATGCCAGCGGCGCTTCAGCAGCCCCCAGATGCCGGTGAGCCCGGTCGGCGAGAAGAGCACGAAGCCGACGAAGACGAGCCCGAACCAGAGCAGCCAGTTGGCGGTCCAGATCGAGAACGCCTCGCGGAACATCAGGTAGAAGAGCACCCCGAGCGCGGGGCCGAGAAAGCTGCGCATGCCGCCGATGACCACCATCGCGAGCAGTTCGCCGGAGAAGGCCACCGTCGTCGATTCCGCCGCCGCCAACCGGTGCAGGAAGGCGAGCAGCGCACCCGCCAGCGAGGTGACGGTGGCCGAGAGCACGAAGGCCGCGAGCTTGTAGCGCTGGGTGTCGTAACCCTGGAAGGTGGCGCGCTGCTCGTTCTCGCGGATCGCCACCAGCACGTGGCCGAAAGGCGAGCGCGTCATCCGCCACAGCAGCACCATCACGCCGAAGGCGACCCCCGCGACGACGGCGTAGTAGGCGCGGTCGTCGTTCAGGTCGAGCGGGCCGAGCGTGCGCCGCTCGATGCCGCCGAGCCCGCCCTCGCCGCCGGTCAGCGCCGTCCAGCGGAAGGCGATTGCGAAGGTCAGCGCCGACAGCGCCAGCGTCAGCAGCGAGAAGTACACGCCGCGCCGGCGCAGGACGATGAAACCCACCGCCAGCGACAGCGCGGCGGTGAAGGCGATCGCGAACAGCACCGGCAGCACGAAGCTGCCCGGGAACCAGCGCAGGTGCGAGATCGCCGCCGCGTAGCTGCCGATGCCGAACCACGCGCTGTGCCCGAACGACACCAGCCCGGTGGTGCCGACCAGCACGTTGAGCCCGAGCGCCGCGATGGCGAGCAGCACGACGACGGTGGCGTTGTCGAGCGTCAGCCCGACGGCACGCAGCACGAACGGCAGCACGACGAGGCCGATGCCGCCGATCCAAAGGGGCCGGTGCTTCGCCGAGATCATTCAAAGCGCTCGATGCGTTCGCCGAGCAGCCCGCGAGGCCTGAACAGCAGCACCAAGACCATCAGCACGTACATCGAAGCCTCGCCGGCGGCGGGCACGAAGTGGATCGTGATGCCCCGCACGACGCCGACCAGCACCGCCGCCAGCACGACGCCCCAGAAGCTGCCGAGCCCGCCGATGACGACGACGACGAAGGCGACGGTCATGATTTCGGTGCCCATCGCCGGGTGAACGATGGTGATCGGGCCGAACAGCGCGCCGCCGAGCGCCGCGGTGGCGACACCGAGCATCACGATCGCCGCCATGTACGGCGCCAGCCGGATGCCGAGCACCGCCACCATGTCGGGCCGCTGCACGCCGGCGCGCACGACGCGGCCGAACGCGGTCTTGTGCAGCAGCAGCCACAGCGCCGACATCACCACCACCACCACCGCCAGCAGCAGCAGCCGGTAGCGCGAGAGCAGGAACTCGCCGACCACGACGCTGCCCTTGAACTGCGGCGGCATCGTCGACGGCAGCGGCGCCGGCCCCCAGACGAGGCGGATCGCCTGCTCGGCCACCATCGCGAGGCCGAAGGTGACCAGCAACCCGAGGATCGGGTCGGCGGTGTAGAAGCGCCGCAGCAGGAAGCGCTCGAAGACGATGCCGAGCAGCGCCACCAGCAGCGGCGAGACGACGACACCGGCACCGAAGCCGAAGCGGCTGCCGATCGTCAGCGAGAGGTAGGCACCGATCGCGTAGAACGCACCATGCGCGAGGTTGACGACGCCGCCGACGCTGAAGATCAGCGACAGCCCGAGCGCAAGCAGCAGGTAGTAGCCCCCGAGCACGAGGCCATTGACGACCTGTTCGAGCAGGAAGACGAGCTGCATCCGCTCAGCGCAGACAACGGCTCGAGCCCAGCGGCCGCCGCGGATCCGGCTCCGCCGGTCCGCTGGCGGCGCCCCCCTGGGGGGGAGGCGCCGAAGGCGCTTCGGGGGGGGTCACATCTTGCACAGGCTCTCCGACTTCGGCGGCGCCAGCACGTCGAGCGGCTGGTCGGGCGCGGGCACCGCGTCGCCGAAGAGCAGGAAGTCCTGCTTGTCCTTGGCCTGGCCTTTGGGCTTGACGGTGAAGGGGTAAGCCTCCTGCATCAGCTGGTGGTCCCAGCTTCGGAAGTAGCCCTTGCGCGCCTTCAGCAGATCGAACTGCGCCTCGCTCTCGAAGTAGGCGATCAGCTTGTCGGTGTCGACACCCTTGGTCTCGTTGATCGCCTGCGCCATGATCTTCAGCGACACGTACTCGATCCAGGCGTGGTTCTCGGGCCGCTTGTTGTATTTCTTCTGGAACGCGGCGACGAAGGCCTGCGAGCCCGGCGTCTTTAGATCGTGGTGCCACACCGTCGGCCAGATGCCGCCCAGGTTGCCCTCGCCGGCGGCCCAGGCGTCGGCGGTGTTGAGGTTGAAGCCGGCCACCGCGAACGGCAGCCCGAACTCGGCGTACTGCTTGACGAAGTTCGTGACCTGGTTGCCCGCCAGGTTGGTCGCGACGAGGTCGGGCCGCGCCTGGCGGATCTTCAGCAGGTAAGGGCTGAAGTCGGTGACGTCGGTGGCCACCAGTTCGTCGCCGATCTGCTGGCCGCCGTTGGCCGCGAAGAAGCGCTTCGCGGCGCGCGAGAGGTCGTGGCCGAAGAGGTAGTCGGCGGTCAGGCTGTAGATCTTCTTGCCCTTCACGTGACCCTCGCGCACGAGCGCCTGCCCGGCGGCGTTGACCATCACCGTGACCGGGATGTCGACGTGGAAGGTGGTGCGGTTGCAGTCCTTGCCGCGCAGTGCGTCGGAGCGTGCGCCGATGCTCATGAAGAGCTTCTTGCTGCGTGCGGCCACCTGCGAGATCGTCAGCGCCGAGGCGGAGTTGATCTCGCCCATCAGCAGCGCGACGTTGTCGCGCTCGATCAGCCGTTGTGCCTTGCTCGCCGCCACCTGCGGGTTGACCGAGTCCTCGCTCGACACATCGAGCGGGCGGCCGAGCACGCCGCCGGCGGCGTTGATCTCCTCGGCCGCCATCTTGATGCCCATCACCGCGTACTCGCCGAGGGCACCGAGGAAGCCGGTGAGCGGCGTCAGGTGGCCGATGCGGATGGCGTTGGCCTGTGCACGCACGAAGGCCGGTGCGCCGAGTGCCGCCAGGCCGGCGGCGGCCGTGCCGCAGAGCACCAGGCGGCGACGGCATGCAGACGGTTGGGCTGGGTTCATGGTGTCTCCTTCGGGTGGGGTGGGCCCCTGGGTCTGCAGGTCATGCTAGGCACGCCCCATGCGCACGAAAACTACCGATTTCCTTCAGCCGCTATAAGCGCCGCGTATGGCCGGACACCACTGGCCGGGCCGGTATAAGCGCCCGCTATAGGGGTTGTCGGAAATCGCTAGTTCCAGGCCCGGCGCCGGCTTCCTAGACTGCGCGGCATCCCGTCGTCGTGAGACCCTTGCGGCCATGAGCATCGCCGACCGCCCCCCGCAGCGCCGCGCCTTCGTCAGCGAGATCGCGCGTGTTCCCTGGCAGGAGTTCCCGGGCCACTTCGGCGGCGCGCTGTCGAAGGCGCTGGTGGCGCCGGGCAACTGCGGTGCTCAGCACATCGACTACCGCATCTCGAGCTACCAGCCGATGGCGCATGTCGCCGAGCATGTGCACCGCGTTCAGGAGCAGGTCTACCACGTGCTCGAGGGCGAGGGCCTGCTGACGCTCGACGACGAGACGGTGGTGATGCGCCGCCACGACTACGTCCACATCCCGCCCGGCGTCCGCCACGGCTTCACCAACACCGGGCTCGTGCCGCTGGTGTTCCTGGTCGTCACGTCGCCGGTCGACGACGGGCCGGCCGCCGAATGATGGGCCAGCCCGCAAGCGAGGCGAGGCTGCTCGTCGCCGGCGACTGGGTGGCCGGCGACCGGCAGCGCGACGTGCTCGACAAGTACCACCTGACGCCGGCGACGCGGCTGCATGTCGCCTCGCGCGGGCAGGTGCAGCGGGCTGTCGTGGCGGCGCACGATGCGTGGCGCGCGAGCACGCTGACACCGGCCGACCGCGGCGCGATCCTCGACCGCGCGGCGGTGCTGGTCGACGCGCGCAGCGCCGAGCTGGTCCTCGTGATGGCGGTGGAGGCCGGCTTCACGGTCAACGACGCGCAGGGCGAGATCCGCCGCTGCGTGCAGACGCTGCGCCTGTCGGCCGAGGAGGCACGGCGCTTCGCCGGCGAGATGGTGCCGATCGAAGGCGCGCCGCAGCAGGCCGGCCGCATCGGCTTCACGTTGCGCGTGCCGCTCGGCGTGGTGTGCGCGATCACGCCCTTCAACGCGCCGCTGAACACCATCGCCCACAAGGTGGCGCCGGCGCTCGCCGCCGGCAACGCGGTGGTGCTGAAGCCGTCGTCGCACACGCCGACGCCGGCCAACCTGCTGGCCGAGCTGCTGATCGAGGCGGGGCTGCCGCCGCCGATGCTGTCGGTGCTGCACGGCGGCGCCGAGGTCGCGGGCTGGCTGCTCGACGAGCCGCTGGTTCGCTTCTATGCCTTCACCGGCAGCACCGAGGTCGGGCGCGAGATCCAGGCGCGCGCCGGGCTGCGACGCACGCAGATGGAGCTCGGCTCGATCGCCTTCACGATCGTCGCCGACGACGCCGACCTCGATCGCGCACTGCCGCGAATCGTCGCCGCCGCGTACCGCAAGGCAGGGCAGGTGTGCACGTCGATCCAGACGCTGCTGGTGCACCGCGCGCGCATCGACGAGGTGACGGCGCGCCTGGCCTCGCTGGTGCGCGGGCTGCCCTTCGGCGACCCGGCGGACCCGCAGACCGTCACCGGCCCGGTGATCAGCGTCGAGGCCGCCGAACGCATCGAGCGCTGGGTCGGCGACGCGGTGCGCGGCGGCGCCGAGCGGCTGGCCGGCGGGCCGCGGCGCGGCGCGGTGGTGCCGCCGACGCTGCTGGCTCGCGTCGGCGACACCATGACCGTCGCCTGCGAGGAGATCTTCGGCCCGGTGATGTCGATCGTGCCCTTCGCCACGCTCGACGAGGCGATCGCCCGCGTCAACTCGACACCTTACGGGCTCGCCACCGGGCTCTTCACGAACCGGCTCGACGACGCCCTGCGCGCGGCGCGGCGGCTCGAGGTTGGCGGCGTGCACATCAACGAGACCTCGAGCTCGCGCGTCGACCTGATGCCGTACGGCGGCAGCAAGGACAGCGGCTTCGGCCGCGAAGGCCCTCACCACGCAGTGCGCGAAATGAGCGAGGAGCGCATGGTGACGATCGCGACATGAAGGCGGACCATCCCCGCAAGGAGCGGCCATGCCGACGATGAAGGGTGGCGAGCTGATCGCCCGCACGCTGGTGCAGGAAGGCGTGCCTTATGTCTTCGGCATCTGCGGCCACGGCAACGTCGGCATCCTCGATGCGCTGTACGACGTGCGCGACCGGCTGACGCTGGTGTCGCCGCGCCACGAGCAATGCGCCGGCCACATGGCCGACGCCTACTTCCGCGTCGCGCACCGGCCGGTGGCCACGCTCACCAGCACCGGGCCGGGCAGCGCCAACCTCGTGATGTCGCTCGCCACCGCGCTGTCGGACTCGTCGGCCTTCATGGCGATCACCGCCAACGTGCCGACCAGCCAGCACAACCGCGCGCCGTTCCAGGAGCTCTACAAGCACAACCAGGCCGACTTCGCGCAGGTGCTGCGGCCGGTGGTCAAGCGCGCCTTCCAGCCGACACGCGTCGAGATGCTGCCGCTGGCGCTGCGCCAGGGCCTCGACACCATGGTCACCGGGCGGCCGGGGCCGGTGAACCTGGACATCCCGTACAACGTCTTCCAGGAGTCGGGCGAGGTCGAGCTGCCGCCGCGCTCGCACATCGGGCGCGCGCACCGCCCGGGCGCGAGCGAGGCCGACCTCGCGGCGGTGCTCGGGCTGCTGGCTGCGGCGCGGCAGCCGGTGCTCTTCATCGGCCATGGCGCCACGCTCTCCGAGGCCGGGCCCGAGATCACGCAACTGGTCGACCGGCTCGGCCTGCCGGTCATCACCTCGCCCAACGGCATGGGCTGCATCCGCGGCGACCACCCGCTCGCGCTCGGCTTCATCGGCCGCAACGGTGCCTACCCGGCCAACCAGGCCGGGCGCCATGCCGACCTCGTGATCACGCTCGGCACCCGCTTCGACGACCGCAGCGCGTCGAGCTGGCAGCCGGGCTACTCGTGGAACTTCCCGAGCACGAAGCTCGTGCACGTCGACATCGACCCGCAGGAACTGGGCCGCAACTACCCGCCGACGGTGGGCGTGATCGCCGACGTGAAGACCTTCGTGCAGCAGCTGCTCGCCGCGCTCGCCTCGCGCCGCGAGATCACGACCGCCGCCTTGGCGCCATGGCGCGAGCAGGTGCAGGGCTGGCAGCGCGAATGGGAGGCCTTCGTGCGGCCGCACTTCGGCGACTCGACCTCGCCGCTGCGGCCCGAGTTCGTCGTCGGCACGCTGCAGAAGATGCTGCCCGACGACGTCATCCTGAGCCTCGACTCCGGCGTGCACCACAACTGGTTCATGCAGTTCTGGCAGGCGCGCCGCCCGCAGAGCATGCTCAACAGCTGGGGCTACTCGAGCATGGGCTTCGGCGTCTGCGGCGTGATGGGCGCACAGCTCGCGGCGCCCGATCGGCCCTGCGTCGCGGTGGTGGGCGACGGCGGCTTCACGATGGCACCCTACGTGCTGTGCACCGCCGTCGAGTACCGGCTGCCGGTGGTGTGGGTGATCTGGAACAACTTCGCGTGGGCCGCCATCCGCGACCTGCAGGTCGGCCTCTTCGACGGCCGCGAGATCGGCACCGCGTTCTACAACGGCGCCACCGGCGAGCGGTACAACCCGGACTTCGCGGCCTGGGCACGTGCCTGCGGCGCCGACGGCACCACGGTGACGCGGCCGCAGGACCTGGCCGCCGCGGTCGAGCAGGCGCTGAAGAACCGCCGCCCCTGCGTGATCGACGTCCATGTCGACGCCGAGGTGCGGCCGCCTTCCACCGGCACCTGGCAGCTGCCGCCGATTCCGTACAAGGAACCGGTGTTCGGCAAGCCCTTCGTGAAGTGACCCACCCCCGAAGCGCCTCCGGCGCACGCACTCGCTGAATCAGGAATCGAGATGGACGGCAAACCCCTGGCGCTGGTCTTCGGCGGCACCCGCGGCATCGGCGCCGCCTGCGTGCAGGCGCTGGCGCGTGACGGCCACGACGTCGCCTTCACCGCCACCGCGGCCACCGCGAACCCGCCCGCAGGCACGCGCGCCTACGTCGCCGACGTGCGCGACGCCGCGACGGTGGCGAAGGCCTTCGCCGACGCGCAGCGCGACTTCGGCAAGCCGGTGACGGTGGTGGTGGCCAACGCCGGCATCAACGTGCCGCCGGGGCCGCTGTCGAGCTTCGGCGACGAGCCGTTCCGCGCGCTGGTCGAGGTCAACATCGTCGGCGCCTTCCACGTGCTGCGCGAGGCCGCGAGGCAGGTGGTCGACGGCGGCAGCATCGTCGCCATCACCAGCTCGATGGTGCGCCACGCGGTGCCCGGCGGCGGCCCCTACACCGCGAGCAAGGCGGCGGTCGAGAGCCTCGTGCGATCGATGGCCAGGGAGCTGGCCACGCGGCGCGTACGCGTCAACGCGGTGGCGCCGGGGCCGGTGGACACCGACCTCTTCCGCGCCGGCAAGACCGACGAGGCCAAGGCGCGCTCGGCCGCATTGAGCCCGTTCAACCGCGTCGGCACGCCGGCCGAGGTGGCCGAGGTGGTGAGCTTCCTCGTCTCGGGTCGCGCCTCGTGGGTGCACGGTCAGGTCGTGCAGCCCAACGGCGGCATGGTCTGAGACGGCTTTGTGTTCATCGACAAACGCGTCGAAGGCCGCACGCGGCGCGTTGCGGTCGTTCGAGTCGCCCCCTGTGCACGCCGCCACCGCTGCGGCAGGGTGGTGGCGTCGCCCGCGTTCTCCGGTCGCCGCTCGCGGGGATGCGACTTCTGCCCCGGGCGGTTCCCTCGTCAACACCCGGGTGCCCCGTCACCCGCGGTGGCGACCGCGAATCCTCCCTGCGCCCGCGGGCGCAACCACCACCCTGCGACGACCACCGCGGCGCCCCACCTCGTGGCGCGCCACCGATGGAGCCGGGCGGGTGGCTCGGGGGTGCGGGCGCAGGGAGGATTCGCGGTCGCGGCTCGGCTGACGCGCCGCTGCGGCGTTGACGAGGTGACCATGCCCGGCAGAAGTCGCATCCCCGCGAGCGGCGACCGGAGAACGCGCCCCCGGGCCGCCTGCCCCGCAGACGGCCGTCGGGCGCGGGGGCTTGGAGATTGAACGGCACCGCCGAAAGTCCGCAAAGCGCCGCGCGTGGCCAGTCCTCCCGCCCTTCTTCCTGGCGCTCGGATGCCAGGTCGCATGAGAGGTTGCCTAGGCCGCCACCGCCTCCGGCACCGCCGCCGGCTCGACCAGCCGTACGCCCTGCCAATGCCCACCTTCGACCTGTTCGCGCACCACGCGCTTGATCTCCAGCGCCACCATCGCGGCGCAGGGCGAGAGCTTGCCCGCCGGCAGCGCGTAGAGGTAGTTCGGGCGCGTCATCGCGGCGTCGGACACACGCAGGCAGCGCCAGCGTTCGGGCGTGTTGCCGAGCGCGTGTGTGGCCGCCATCGGCTTGATCGTCGCGCCGAGCCCTTGGCCGACGCAGGACATCAGCAGCGGCAACGAGTCGATCTCGGCCACCGCGTCGAGCGGCTGGTTGGCGCGCTCGAACTCGAGCGCGATGCGGCGGCGCAGGCCATGCCCCGGGCTCGGCAGGATCAGCGGCAGCGCCGCCACCTCGCGCAGCGTCAGCGACAGCCGGTCCTTCGGCACCAACGGGCTGTCGGCGGGCAGGATCACGAACAGCTCCTCCTCGAGCAGCGGCTCGACCGAAAGCTCGGTGGCCGCGGTCGGGCTGAACAGCACCGCGAGGTCGAGCTGGCCGAGGCGCGTCATGTGCTCGAGATGGCCCGACAGCCCCTCGACGACGTTGAGCACCACCCCCGGGTGGCGCTCGCGCAGCGCGCGGATCAGCGGCAGCCCGAGCTGGCAGACGGTGGTCGGCGCCAGCCCGAGCGCGACGCGTCCGGTGAGCGCCGCCTTGTCCTGCCGCGCCACCGACACCGCCTGCTCCATCTGGCGCAGCATGAACTTGGCGTGGTGGTAGAGCGCCTCGCCGTTGTCGGTGGGCACGACGCCGCGCGACGAGCGCACCAGCAGCGGCTTGCCGACTTCGTCCTCCAGCCGCGCCATCTGCTGGCTGAGTGCCGGCTGGGCGATGAAAAGCTGGCGCGACGCCTTCGCGAGGCTGCCGCTTTCGACGATCTGCACGAAGTAGCGCAGCTGTCGCAGGTCCATGATGTGGAGCCCTCGGGCAATAAGCGGAAGGTATATTCGCGCCCCACCGCAGAAGCTATTCGTGATTGCCCGCTCGCCGCGGCGGCGGGCCTCGCGGCCCTGACACCTCCTCGGAATCCGGCTCGGTGATCGACGTCCTCGTCATCGGCGGCGGCAACGCCGCGCTGTGCGCCGCGATCACCGCGCGCGAGGCCGGCGCCTCGGTGCTGCTGCTCGAGGCCGCCCCGCCCGAGTGGCGAGGCGGCAACTCGATGCACACGCGCAACCTGCGCTGCATGCACGACGAACCGCAGGATGTGCTGACCGAGGCCTACCCCGAGGAGGAGTTCTGGCAGGACCTGAAGAAGGTCACTGCCGGCCGCACCGACGAGGCGCTGGCGCGACGGGTGATCCGCGAGTCGGCGCACTGCCGCGGCTGGATGCGAAGCCACGGCGTGCACTTCCAGCCGTCACTGTCGGGCACGCTGCACCTGTCGCGCACCAACGCCTTCTTCATGGGCGGCGGCAAGGCGCTCGTCAACGCCTACTACCGCAGCGCCGCCTCGATCGGTGTGCGCATCCGCTACCGCGCGAAGGTCGATCGGCTGGAGCTGCAGGGCCCACGCTTCGCCGCCGCGGTGCTGGAAGGCGGCGAGCGCATCGAGGCCAAGACCTGCGTCGTCGCCAGCGGCGGCTTCGAGTCCAACCGCGGCTGGCTGCGCGAGGCCTGGGGCCGCAACGAGCGCGGCGAGTGGCCGGCCGATGCCTTCCTGATCCGCGGCACGCGTTTCAACCAGGGCGTGCTGCTGAAGGACCTGCTGGCGCAGGGCGCCGACCGCATCGGCGATGCGACGCAGGCGCACATGGTGGCCATCGACGCGCGCGCGCCGCTGTACGACGGTGGCATCTGCACCCGCGTGGACTGCGTCTCGCTCGGCATCATGGTCAGCCGCGACGGCGTGCGCTTCTACGATGAGGGCGAGGACTTCTGGCCCAAGCGCTACGCGATCTGGGGGCGGCTGGTGGCGCTGCAGCCGGGGCAGGTTGGGCACTCGGTGATCGACGCCAAGGCGATCGGCCGCTTCATGCCGCCGGTGTTCCCGGGGGTGCGCGCCGACACGCTCGAGGAGCTGGCGCGTGGCCTCGGCGTGCCGGTGGAGCCCTTCGTCCGCACCATGCAGGACTTCAACGCCGCCTGCCGCCCCGGCACCTTCGACCATGCGGTGCTCGACGACTGCCACACCGAGGGCCTGAGCCCGCCGAAGACGCACTGGGCAAGGCCGATCGACACGCCGCCCTACTTCGGCTACACGCTCGCGCCCGGCGTCACCTTCACCTACCTGGGCGTAAAGGTCGACGACCGCGCGGCGGTTCAATTCGGCGGCCGGCCGAGCGCCAACCTCTTCGCCGCCGGCGAGGTGATGGCTGGCAACGTGCTCGGCCAGGGCTACACCGCCGGGGTCGGCATGACCATCGGTACCGTCTTCGGGCGCATCGCCGGCGCCAGCGCCGCGTTGGCGGCGCTCGGCGAGCCGCAGACCCATGCAGCGGCTGCTTGAGCTGACGCGCGCTGCCGAGGCCGAGGTCGGCCGCGAGCTGCAGATCTGCAACGCGTGCCGGTACTGCGAAGGCTTCTGCGCCGTCTTCCCGGCGATGACGCGGCGGCTCGAGTTCCCGGCGGCCGATATCCACTACCTGGCCAACCTGTGCCACGGCTGCGGAGCCTGCCTGCACGCCTGCCAGTACGCGCCGCCGCACGAGTTCGCGCTCAACCTGCCGCGCGCGATGGCCGCGGTGCGCCGCGGCACCTACGCCACCCACGCCTGGCCGGCGGCCTTCGGCAGCGCCTACGCACGCAACGGGCTGGTGGTGGCGATCGTGCTCGCGCTCGCGTTTGCGCTCTTCCTCGTGATGGCCGCCGCACGGCAGGGTGGGCTGGCAGCGCCGGCAGCAGGCCAGTTCTACGCGGTGTTCCCGCACGGGCTGATGGTGGCGATGTTCGCGCCGGTGTTCGCCTTCTCGCTGCTGGCGCTGGCCGTCGGCGTGGTGCGCTTCTGGCGCGGCGCGCCGCCGGGACCGGTGGGCAAGGCTGCGGCCATCGAGGCAGCCCACGACATGCTTTCGCTGAAGTACCTCGACGGCGGCCACGGCGAAGGCTGCAACAACGCGAGCGACGCCTGGACCCTCTCGCGGCGGCGAGCGCACCACCTCGTCTTCTACGGCTTCGGGCTGTGCTTCGCGGCGACCAGCGTCGCCACCGTCTACCACTACGCTTTCGGCTGGGTGGCACCCTACGGCTGGACCAGCCTGCCGAAACTGCTCGGCACCGGCGGCGGCCTCTCGATGGTGGCCGGTACGCTGTGGCTGGCGGCGCTGCGGCGTACACGCCACCTGCTGCACGGCGACCCCGGTTCGGCGGCGATGGATGCCGGCCTCGTCGCGCTGCTCTTCCTCGTCGCCGCGAGCGGCCTCGCGCTCGCCTTCGCGCGCACCACCGCGGCAATGCCGTGGCTGCTATGCCTGCATCTGGGCGCGGTGCTCGCCTTTTTCGCGACGATGCCTTACGGCAAGTTCGCGCATGGCGTCTTCCGCGTCGCGGCGCTGCTCAAGTACGCTGTCGAGCGCCGCTTGCCGAGCGATCTGAAGCTTGGTTCGGAGTGAACCCGATGAACGATGCCCAGCCCCGCCTGAACATCCCTTCGATGCGCGAGCGCGTCACCGCCGAGGAATGGCAGGCCCGCATCGACCTCGCGGCCTGCTACCGGCTGGTCGACCTCTACGGCATGAGCGACATGATGGCCAACCACATCTCGTCGCACGTGCCGGGCGAGCCCGGCGCCTTCCTGATCAACCCCTACGGGATGATGTACGAGGAGATCACCGCGTCGAGCCTGATCAAGGTCGACCTCGAGGGCCGCATCCTCGCGAACCCGAATTTCGGAAGCTTGGATTACGGCATCAACCGCGCCGGCTACGTGATCCACAGCGCGATCCACGCCGCACGCGGCGACGTCGCCTGCGTCATCCACACCCACGCCTGGGCCTCGATGGCGGTGAGCGCGCTCGAATGCGGGCTGCTGCCGATGACACAGACCGCGATGCGCTTCCTGAAGATCCGCTATCACGACTTCATGGGCGTGGTCGTCGACGACGCCGAGAAGGCCTCGCTGGTGGCCGACCTCGGCGACGCCGAGGCGATGATCCTGCGCAACCACGGCGCGCTGGTGGTCGGCCGCACCATCGGCGAGGCCTTCAACTGGATGCACCGGCTCGAACTCTCGTGCCGCTCGCAGCTGGCGGCGATGGCCGCCGGCTCGCCGCTGGTGAAGGTGGCGCCCCCGGTGCTGGAGGCCACCTGGAACATGTTCCAGCGCGGCACGCGCCGGCCCTACGGGCTGATGGAGTGGCCGGCGCTGCTGCGCAAGCTCGACCGGCTGGATCCGGGCTACCGCGATTGAAGCGGAGTGCCGGCTACACCTCCCAGCTGCGGCCGGCGGTCTTGCTGGGCTGGACCCACTTGTTCTGGTCGACCTCCTGGGCTTTCTTGATGTCGTCGAGCCAGCGCTCGACGATCGGGATCGACGAGATGCCCGAGTTGTTGGTGGGTAGCGGGTCGAACACGTAGACATAGCCGGTCGTGCGGTGGTAGATGACCTGGAAGTCACCCCACTCGCGCACCTTCAGCTGCCTCAGGATCGCTTTCAGGTCGGTGATCGTCGTCGCCAGCGACGCCGGCAACTTCTGGCCCGGCACGATGAAGTCCTTGGCGAAGTTCATCCGGTCCTTCAGCTTGTCCATCTCCTGGTAGGGCAGGAACTGCTGCAGGAACACCGGGTAGCGCTTGGCGTCGCCGCTGTCGGTGTTGTTGAGTTCTAGGGTGAACAGGATCTCGCCCGCCTCGCCGGTCATGAACGGCTCGGGCACGCGCACGCCCGCGGCCGCCAGCTCCTTGAGCGTGTCGACCTCGCTGCGCATGTCGGCCGGGGCAGCCGGCGAATCCCCGGCCATCGCCAGCACCCAGTCTTCGTTCTCCACCCGAACCACCCTCTTCATCGACCCACTGCCGAGGGTGCGGAAGGTCTGCGGATTGGGGCTGCCGGGCCACATCGTCAGCGTGATCGTCTTCGAGCGGCCAAAGCTGCCGGAGATCTCGAGGTCGAATCCGGTCGCCTGCAGCAGCACCTGTCTCAATGCGCGCCAGTCCATCGTGCGGATCCTCCGAGGTGAGGTTGAAGCGGTCAGAGCCAGGGCTCGCGCCCGAGCGGACGGTAGCAGCTTCCGGTGCCTGGGTGAGGCCGATTGAGCGCCTCCGCTCAGCGCGGCACCTTGCCGCGCATCGCCGCCGGCTGCAGGAAGTCGAAGTCGGCGCCGCGATCGGCCTGCGTGACATGCTGCAGGAAGAGCTTGGCATAGCCGCGCTCGGCCTGCGGCTCGGCCTGCGGCATCTCGGCGCGGCGTGAGGCGAGTTCATCGTCGCCGACCAGCAGCGACAGCTCGCGGCGTGAGACGCTGAGCCGGATGCGGTCGCCGTTCTTCACCAGCGCCAGCGGCCCGCCGGCTGCGGCCTCGGGGGTGACGTGCAGCACGATGGTGCCGAAGGCGGTACCGCTCATGCGGCCGTCGCTGATGCGAACGATGTCTTTCACGCCGGCACGCGCCAGCTTCAGCGGGATCGGCAGGTACCCCGCCTCGGGCATGCCCGGTGCGCCTTTGGGGCCGATTCGCTTCAACACCAGGATGTCGTCGGCGGTGACGTCGAGCGCCGGGTCGTCGATTCGCGCCGCGAGGTCGGCCGCGTCCTCGAACACCACGGCGCGGCCCTCGTGCTCCATCAGCGCCGGGTCGGCCGCGCTCTGTTTGACGATGGCACCGCCGGGCGCGAGGTTGCCGCGCAGCACCGCGATGCCGCCCTGCGCGTAGATGGGGCTGGCGATCGGGCGCACCACCTGCTGCGCGAACGCCGGGCCGGCGGCCTCGATCTGCTCGCCGAGCGTGGTGCCGTTGATGGTGGGCGCGTCCAGGTGCAGCAGCGGCCTCAGCTCGCGCAGCAGCGTCGCCATGCCGCCGGCCGCATGGAAGTCCTCCATGTAGTGCTCGCCGCTCGGCTTCAGGTCCAGCAGCACCGGCGTCTCGCGGCCGATGCGGTCGAGCGCGTCGAGGTCGACCTCGAAGCCGCAGCGTGCGGCGATCGCCGTCAGATGCACGATGCCGTTGGTCGAGCCACCGATCGCCAGCAGCACGCGCATCGCGTTCTCGAAGGCCTGCTCGGTCAGCACGCGGTCGGGCGTCAGCCGCTGCTTCGCGATCGCCACCGCCCGCGCGCCGGTGAGTTCAGCGACGCGCAAACGTTCGGCGGTCACCGCCGGCGGGCTGGCACCGCCGGGCACCGTCATCCCCAGCGCCTCGGCAATGCAGGCCATCGTGCTCGCGGTGCCCATCACCGAGCAGGTGCCGACGCTGGCGACGAGCTGGTCGTTGACGGCAGCGACCTCGGCCTCGCCGATCTGCTGCGCGCGGAACTTCGCCCAGTAGCGCCGGCAGTCGGTGCAGGCGCCGACACGTTCGCCGCGGTGCGAACCGGTGAGCATCGAGCCGGTGACGAGCTGGATCGCCGGGATGCCCGCCGACGCCGCCGCCATCAGCTGCGCCGGCACCGTCTTGTCGCAGCCGCCCACCAGCACCACCGCGTCCATCGGCTGCGCGCGCAACAGCTCCTCGGTCTCCATCGCCATCAGGTTGCGCAGGTACATGCTGGTCGGCGCGGCGAAACTCTCGTGCAGCGACAGCGTCGGGAACGGCATCGGCAGCCCGCCGGCGAGCATCACGCCGCGCGACACCGCCTCCAGCAGCTGCGGCATGTTGCCGTGGCAGGGGTTGTAGGCGCTGCCGGTGTCGGTGATGCCGACCACCGGGCGGTCGAGCGCGCCGTTCGTGTATCCCGCGCCCTTGATGAAGGCGCTGCGCAGGAAGAGCGAGAAGCCGGCGTCGCCGTAGCTCGTGAGGCCGCGCTTCAGGCCGCGCGGGGAGGTGGGGTCGGGCTCGTCCATCGCGACGATGCTACGCGGGCATGCATGGAGGTGCGTGCCATAGTGCGTGCATGGCCGCGCCCCCGCCCCGACTGCCACCGCTCGAGCGCTACCGGCCGCTGAACCGGCGCCGCCGCGTGCTTGTGCTGCTGCTCGCGGTGGCCACCACCCTCGTCGTGGTGTGGATGCTGCTCAACCGCCCGGGCGCGCCGCCGCCGCCCCCGGACACGCGCCTGGGTGGCAAGACCGAGGTCATCGTCGTGCCCGCGAGGCCGGCGTCTTCGCCGTGAGTGCGGCGCCTCGGGTGCGCCGGGACTTGCGCCATCGGCTGCCGGCCTCTGTTCGCGAAGCCACGCCCGGCCGCAGCGGCCGATTGTGGGGACGGCTGCACGCGCGGCCCGCTGCCATGGTGGCGCCACACCGCGGAGTCGCCGCTATATTCGACGCCCTTCCCTCCGAGCCGGGGCCCGCGTGCGATGAACCGAACACTCCTGCCGAAGGCGGCGCTGACGATCCTTTGCGCCGCCGCCGCCGCTGCCGCACACGCCGACTTCGAGGTGCGTGACGCGAAAGGCCGCCGCATCCTGCTCAAGGACGACGGCACCTGGCGCTATGTGCTGCCGCGCGACGCTGCGGCGGCCGCGAAGGAGGCGCGCGAGGCCAAGGGCGAGAAGCCGGCCGACGACGGCAAGCCACCGCCGACGGCCGAATTGCAGCTGGTGGCCAAGGTGGGCTCGCCGGTGGGCTGCCAGTTCGACTTCCGGCTCACGAACACGCTGCCCTACGAGATCCGCAGCCTGGTGCCCGAGTTCGCTGCCTACCGCGGCGACGTGCTGTACTCCGCCGAGAGCACCGCCTTCACGAACCTCAAGCCCGGCGACCAGCGCCTGCGCAGCGTTCGCTTCCGCGGCATCACCTGCGACGAGATCGCACGGCTGCAGGTCACTGGCGGCGACCGCTGCGAGATGGGCGACCTCGACCGCTTCAACAACGACAAGGGCGTCTGCCTGGAGCGGGTGAAGCTGATGCCGACCGACGCCGTGAAGTTCGAGAAGTAGTCCCGGGCCGGCGCCCCGTCGGCGCCGATCACCTGCCCAGCGCGTGGTCGGCCAGCAGCAACGCGAAGAGCGCGAACAGGTAGACGATCGAGTACCTGAACGCCGGCATGGCCAAGGCCGGTTCGCGCCGGAGCCGGACCGCCATCGCGACGAAGCGCCAGCCGGCCACGACGGCTCCCACGCCGTAGAGCCAGCCACTCATGCCGATCGCCACCGGCAACAGCGCGACGAGCGCCGTCGCGACGCTGTAGTGCACGATTCGTGCGCTGGTGAACGCCACGCCGTGCGTCACCGGCAGCATCGGCACGCCGGCACGGGCGTAGTCGTCGCGGCGGTGGATCGCCAGGGCCCAGAAGTGCGCCGGCGTCCACAGCAGGATGATCGTGAACAGCAGCAGCGCCCCTGGCTCGACCTCGCCCGTCACCGCGACCCAGCCGAGCAGCGGAGGCGCCGCGCCGGCCGCACCCCCGATGACGATGTTCTGCGGCGTCGCATGCTTCAGGTAGCTGCTGTAGATCACCGCGTAGCCGAGCAGCGCGGCCACGCTCAACAGCGTGCACAGCGGGTTCGTGGTCGCCAACAGCAGCGCAACGCCCGCCATCGCCAGCGTGGCGGCGAGCGCCAGCGCCTGCGCACCGCCGACGGCGCCGGTGGGGAGCGGTCGCAGGCGCGTGCGAGCCATGATCGCGTCGATCCGGCGATCGATCAGGTGGTTGATTGCCGCCGCCGCGCCGGCCACCAGCGCGATGCCGAGCGTGCCCCCCAGCATCACCGCCGGCGCCGGCAGCCCGGGCCGGGCCAGCAGCATGCCGACGGCGACCGTGAACACCATCAGCCCGACGACACGCGGCTTGGTCAGTTCCAGGTACGCACGCCACGGCCGGCGCGCGGCCTTGCGGGGCAAGGCGCCTTCGATCACCGCGCCCCCGCCGCCACACCGTCGCCGCACATGGCGCCCACTGCCTGCGAGGCCATCAGCGGAAGTACATCAGCCGCGCCAGGTAGGTGTGGCCGGCCTCCGAGGCCATCAGCCCCACCAGCACCATCAGCGCCAGTGGTGGCAGCAGGATGGCGTAGATCAGTGCCAGACGCTCCCAGGCCATGTGCATGAAGACCGCGACGATGAGCCCGGCCTTCAGGATCATGAAGACGAGGATCAGGCCCCAGCGCAGCAGGCCCTGGAAGTGGAAGTAGTCGACCATGTACGAGAAGGCGCTGAGCACGAAAAGCAGCAGCCAGACCATCAGGTACAGGCGGATCGGGTGCTGCTGCTGTCCGGCCTTTGCGCCGCCAGGGGCGGTGTCGCTGGTGCTGCTCATCGGAAGGCTCCCGGCAGGGGTTTCACCACAGGTAGAACAAGGCGAAGATGAAGACCCATACGAGGTCGACGAAGTGCCAGTACAGGCCGCAGATCTCGACGATCTGGTAGTTGCCGCGCTTCTCGTAGAAGCCGTTGTGCAGCCGCCTCGCGATGACGATGAGGTAGATCACGCCGGCCGTCACGTGCAGCCCGTGGAAGCCGGTGATCATGAAGAAGGCCGAGCCGAACTGGGCCGCCCCCTGCGGGTTGCCCCAGGGGCGGAAGCCGTCGGCGATCAGCTTGCTCCACTCGAAGGCCTGCATGCCGACGAAGGTGGCGCCGAACACGGCAGTGATCAGCATCAGCCGAACCGCGTTCTTGCGGTCGCGGCTGTAGGCGCAGTTGACTGCCATCGCCATCGTGCCGCTGCTGCTGATGAGCACGAAGGTCATGATCGCGATCAGCAGCAGCGGCACGTCGGTGCCGAACATCTTCAGCGCGAAGACTTCGCTCGGGTTCGGCCACGGCACCGTGGTCGAGCCGCGCACCGTCATGTAGCCGGTGAGGAAAGACCCGAAGATGAAGGTGTCGCTGAGCAGGAAGATCCACATCATCGCCTTGCCCCAGGCGACGTGGAAGGTGTGCTGGTCGCCGGACCAGTCGGCGACGAGGCCGCGCAGGCCCAGGCCCACGGCGGGGCGGTGGTAGGCGGGGGCGGAAGCGGCGTGGCCGGTGTCGGCGCTCATTCTTTGTGCCTTTCTATCCTCGACCGCAGATGAAGCGCACGATCTCCGGCGTCAGCCAGCCCAGTGCCGCGTAGAGCACCACCCACACGGCGAGCAGGAAGTGCCAGTAGCGTGCGACGAGGGCGATGCGAAGGGCCGCGGCCCGGGGCTCGGCGTCCTCGGGCAGCACGTGCTTGGCCACCACGCTCCAGGCGACGAGGCCGCCGATGACGTGCAGGCCGTGCATCGCCGTGAGCATGTAGAAGAAGCTCGCCGCCGGGTTGGTGGCGAGCATCACGCGCGCGTCGACGAGCGACTGCCAGGCCCACAGCTGCGCGCACAGGAAGGCCGCCGCCGCCGCACCACCGGCCAGCCACAGCCGCCGGGCACTCCTGAACCTGAGCGCCCGCGCCTGGCCGCCGGCCGCGTGCAGCGCCAGGCTGCCGGCCACCAGCAGCGCGCTGCTCAGCCACAGCTGCCAGGGCGTGGCGATCGCCGACCATTCACCCTGGTCCATGCGCATCGCGTAGGCGACGATGAACAGCATGAAGAGCACGCTGCCCACGCCGATGAAGACCCACAGGCCGGTGCCGAGCGCGCGCAGCGAACGGTCCGACGGCCAGGTTTGCGGAAGCGCGGCGGTGTTCATGACGACGACCCCCTGGCACCGGCCGCGGGCTCGTGCGCTTCCTCGATGCCGCCTGCCTCGGGCGGCGCGTTCTGCATCACGACGTCGCTCGCGGCGCCGGGCATGTTGTACGAATAGGCCCAGCGGTACACCACCGGCAGGCGGGTGCCCCAGTTGCCATGATCGGGCGGTGTCTTCGGCGTCGTCCACTCCAGCGAAGCGGCGCGCCACGGGTTGGGATCGGCCTTGGCGCCGTGGAAGTAGCTCCACACCAGGTTCCAGACGTACACCAGCTGCACCGCGCCGACGAACAGCGCGACGACGGTGATGAACTCGTTCAGCGTATGCGCCGACTGCGGGATGAACTGGTAGCCGTCGTAGTTGTGGTAGCGCCTGGGCATGCCGAGGAAACCCAGGTAGTGCATCGGGAAGTAGATGGCGTAGGTGCCGAGGAAAGTGACCCAGAAGTGGAAGCGGCCGAGCCGGTCGTCGAGCATGCGGCCGGTGATCTTCGGGTACCAGTGGTAGATGCCGCCGAACACCACCAGCAGCGGCGCAACGCCCATCACCATATGGAAGTGGGCGACGACGAAGTAGGTGCCCGACAGCGGGATGTCGACGCTGACGTTGCCGAGGAAGAGGCCCGTCAGCCCGCCGGATAGGAAGGTGAGGATGAAGGCCAGCGTGAACAGCATCGGCACCGTCAGGTGGATGTCGCCGCGCCACAGCGTCAGCACCCAGTTGTAGACCTTGATCGCAGTGGGGACGGCGATGATCAGCGTGCTGATCGCGAAGAAGAAGCCGAACCACGGGTTCATGCCCGCCACGAACATGTGGTGAGCCCAGACGACGAAGCTCAGGCCGCCGATGACGACGATCGCCCAGACCATCATGCGGTAGCCGAAGATCGCCTTGCGCGCGTGCACGCTGATGAGGTCGGAGACGATGCCGAAGGCCGGCAGCGCGACGATGTAGACCTCGGGGTGGCCGAAGAACCAGAACAGGTGCTGGAACAGCAGCGGGCTGCCGCCGCGGTAGTCGGTGGCCTGCCCCATCGACAGCAGCGCCGGCATGAAGAAGCTCGTGCCCAGCGTCTTGTCCAACAGCATCATCACGCCGCTGACGAACAGCGCCGGGAAAGCCAGCAGGGCCAGGATGGTGGCGACGAAGATGCCCCACACCGACAGCGGCATGCGAAGCAGCGTCATGCCTTCGCAGCGCGCCTGCAGCACCGTGGTGACGTAGTTGAGCCCGCCCATCGTCGTAGCGACGATGAAGATCACCAACGACACCAGCATCAGGATGATTCCCCAGTCGTGCCCCGGCGTGCCGGGCAGGATCGACGCCGGCGGATACAGCGTCCACCCCGAGCCGGTGGGCCCGCCGGGCACGAAGAAACTGGCCAGCAGCACGATCACGCTCAGCAGGTAGACCCAGAAGCTGAGCATGTTCATGTACGGGAACACCATGTCCCGCGAGCCGACCATCAACGGGATCAGGTAGTTGCCGAATCCGCCGAGGAACAGCGCTGTAAGCAGGTAGATGACCATGATCATCCCGTGCATGGTCACGAACTGGTAGTAGCGCTCGGGATTGATGAACTCGAACACCCCGGGGTAGCCGATCTGCAGCCGCATCAGGTTGGACAGCACCAGCCCGATGATTCCGACCAGGATGGCCGTGCTGCCGTACTGGATCGCGATGACCTTGTGGTCCTGGCACCAGACGTACTTGGTGATGAAGGACTGAGGTGCTGGATGCAACTCGGTGTCGACGAAGGCCATGCGTACAGCTCCTTGCCGGCACTAGCTGGCTGCTAGGGCTTGAGTGATTTGATGTAGGCGACGAGGGCTTCCAGCTCCTCGTCGGTTGTCGGCATCGCGGGCATCACGTTCGGGAAGCCCTTCACGTCGCGCGCCTTCGGGTCTCTGATGAAGCCGCGCAGGAAGGCCTCGTCGACGAGCGCGGTGGAGCCGTCCTCCATCGTCTCGGTCTTGCCGAACAGGCCCTTCCAGGTGGGGCCGACGCCGGGCTTGCCGTCGATCGTGTGGCAGGCCACGCAGCCCTTGGAGGCGGCCAGCGCGGTGCCGCGCGCGACGATGTCGCCGCCCGGCGCGGCAGCGGCCGGGTCGAGGCTGGCCGCGAAGGTCGGCAGCTTGCTGCGCCAGGCGGCGAAGGCTGCCTCGTCCTCGACGAGGACGAAGCCGCGCATGTTCGGATGCCCGACGCCGCACAGCTGCGCGCACATCGACTCGTAGCGCCCGGCCTTGGTCGGCATGAACCAGAACCAGCTCACCTGCCCGGGCACGATGTTCATCCGCGCGCGGAACTGCGGCACGAAGAAGTCGTGCAGCACGTCGTGCGAGCGCAGCACCACCCTGACCGAACGGCCCTTGGGCAGGTGCACCTCGTTGCCGTCGACGAGCAGGTCGTCCTGGCCGGCCACGTCCTTCGGGTCGAGGCCGAACGGGTTGTTGGCGGCGACGAAGCGCGGGTCGCTGCCGCCGAACTTGCCGTCCGGGCCGGCGAAGCGGTAGCGCCATTGCCATTGCTGGCCCAGCACCTCGAGCTCCATCACGTCCTTGGGTGGGTTGACGTAGTTCGCGTAGACCACGAGCCCGGGCGCGAGCAGCGCGATGATGCCCACCGACGTGACGCCGATCAGCCAGTACTCGAGGCGCTTGTTGTCCGGTTGGTAGGCGGCCTTCACGCCCTTGCCGTGGCGGAACCGCCACAGGCAGTAGACGACGAACAGGTTGATAACGACGAAGAACAGGCCCGTGACCCACATCGTGATGTCGATCGTCAGATCCATCTGGCCCCAGTTCGACGCCAGCGGCGTCAGCCACCAGGGCGTGACGACGTGGAAGACGACCGAGCCGACGACGATCAGCAGCAGCGCAACCGCGATGACCATGGCACGCGCTCCGGCATCAACGGGCGGGCGCCGGCGCGCCCAGGCCGCGCCGCGCGAACCGCACGTACAGGATCGCGATCACGAGGCCGAAGATCACGTGGCCGATCAGCGTGCCCCAGCCGCTCAGTTCGCTGAACCAGGGCACGATCGGGATCAGGATGTGGAAGTTGATGACGTACACCACCGCGCCGAACGCCATCCCCACCGCCTCGGCCACCCCGAGCTGGCCGACGCGGTGCATCGCCGCCAGCACCCAGGCGACGACGAAGCCGGAGATGATGCCGAGCACATAGTGGGTGGCCAGCGCGACCGCAACGACGACGACGTCGAAGCGCCCGGACGGGCCGTCGAGCACCCCCTGGCCCATCGTGAGAGCGGCCACCAGCCGCGTGATGCGCCACGGCCCGTCGCCGCTCATCGAGGCCGTCCAGGCCAGTTCCAGCACCATCAGCACCGCTCCAGCCGCGAACCCCGCGACGCCAGCGGCGAACAGGTCGACCTCGCGCGGCATCCCGCGCTGCAGGTGGAGTCGTAGTTCCATCGTCGCTCCTTGCAGGGTGCACGCACCCAGGGAGGTCGCTCAGGGGAAGGCAGGGACGTTCGGCTCTTCGCCTTCGAAGTGGGCTTCCGGGTGCAGTGACTGCAGCCGGGCCTCGATCTCGTCCACGCGCGAGCGCGGCACGTCGACGATCAGCAGCAGCTGGCCCGCGTCGATCGCGGGCTGGAAGCGCTTCAGTCGTTCGCTCGGCGTCGCGATGCCGATCATGCTCGAGGCCCATGCGCCGAACCCGGCGCCGACGATGGCGAGCACCGCGACCAGACCCCACTGGGGCTGATCGCCGACCACCGGGTAGGCCACCGCGAGCACCGCGCCGGCGATGGCGCCGGTCGCCACGCCGATGCACAGGCCCGCTTCGGCAGAGCGGATGACGTCGGAGGTCTGCAGCAGGTTGGCCTCGTGGAGGCCCGTCATGTCGGTGCCCTCCCGGGCAACGAAATGAATGTGCCGTGCCTCGACCTGTGCGAGCAGCAAGTCGTCCATCGTGCGACGCGAGCTCGCAACGTCGGGCAACAACCAGTAGATCCGCCTGCGCATCAAAACCTCCTTCAGAGAAGAGAGGAACAACTGACGAGGATCAATACTGCCTGGAGGGATATGTACTACCGAACGCGCGGGCTTGCAACACTCGAAAAGATGGATGCCGCCCAACACCGGGTGCCGAGCGCATGGCCGGACCGTCGGTCGGGATCAGTCCAGCGCCACCGCCTCCACCTCGATCAGGAGGCCGTGATGCAGCGCCGGCACCGGCACCACCGCGCGCGCCGGGCGGTGGTCGCCTACCCACTGCGCGTAGATCGCGTTGAAGGCCGGCCAGTGGCCGATGTCGGTGACGTAGACACGCACCTGCACGAGCCGCGGCACCGAACTGCCGGCGGCCTCGAGGGCGGACTGCACGTTGGCCAGCACCTGGCGCGCCTGCTCGTCGAACGGCGCGCCGGAGAGCTTGGTGCCGTCGCGCATGATCGGCAGCTGGCCGGCTACGAAGACGAAGCCGGCGGCCCGCACCGCGTGGCTGTAGTGGCCACCGGGCGGGGCCATCGTCGGCGGGACAAAGGTCTGCGGCTCGTTCATCGGGTCACCATCCGGAGAAACGCGGCCAGTCGGCCTCGACCGCGGTGCCGCGAACGACATGATAACGCTCGTGTTGAGCGGCCGTGGCGCAGGCATGGTTGGGCAGCACGCGCAGCCGCGTGCCGAGCGGGAACCGGGCTTCGAGGTCACCGCCTGCGGTGCCTTCTCGCCAGCCGGCGATCCCGTGCTCCTGGTTGGCGGCCAGCACCAGCAGGCCCTCGATGACATCGCCGGCCTCGTCGCACACCAGCCCGTAGCGCTGGTCGAGCGGCTGGCTCGCGGTGCCGCGGTCGCGCGAAAGCGCCATCCAGCCGGCGTCGACGACCATCTGCCCGCGTTCCGGCACATGGCCGATCACCGTCGTCAGCACCGAGAGCGCGATCTCGCGCGGCGTGCAGACGCCGACACCGGCCATCACGAGATCGAAGAAGGCATAGACACCGGCACGCACCTCGGTGACGCCGTCGAGCCGCTCGGCAGCGAGCGCGGTCGGCGTCGAACCGACGCTGACTTCGGCGCAGGGCAGCCCGGCGTCGCGCAGCCGCACCGCCGCCTCGACGCTGCGCGTGCGCTCCTGATCGGCCAGGGCACGCAACGCCTCGCCGCCGCGGCAGTCGTACGAGCTGCCGGCATGCGCCATCACGCCGTGCAGCACCGCGGCACCCTCATGCAGCACGCGCGCGGTCTCGATCAGCCGCGGCGAGCCCGGCGGCACGCCCGAGCGGTGACCGTCGACGTCGACCTCAATCAGCACCTGGGGCTGCAGACGCCGCCCCGCCGCGGCATCGACCACCGCCCGTGCACCGGCGGGTGAGTCCACCACCAGCTGCAGCGCGCAGCCGCGCCGCAGCAGCGCGAGCGCCGGGGCCACCTTCTGCGGCGCGATGCTCACCGCGTAGAGGATGTCGGTGAAGCCGGCGTCGAAGAAGACCTCGGCCTCCTTCAACGTCGAGACGGTGATGCCGCGCCCACCGGCCGCACGCTGCAGCGCCGCGATCTCGACGCACTTGGTGGTCTTGACATGTGGCCGCAGCCGCACGCCGAGCGAGTCGACATGCGACTGCATGCGAACAAGGTTGTTCGCGAGCCGGTCGGCGTCGACCAGCGCCGACGGCGTCGGCAGCGAGGAGAGCCCACTCATGCGGGCGATTGTCGCCGCCGCCCGGTCACGGTCGGCGACTGTGGAGACCGGTCTTAACGGCGGCGACGCAGCCGCGAAGCCGCCAGCAGAGCCAGTCCGGCGAGCAGCAGCGTTCCCGGCTCGGGTACGTCGTTGTTGTGCTGCACCGTCAGCGCGGCTCCGCCCTCCACCACGCCGGCATCGTCGAGCAGCCGTACCTGGAACGTCAGGTCGCCCTGGTACGGCCGCCAAGCGGCGAGGTCGGCGTCCAGCGCGGCCTGGGTGTTGACGCCAAAGGCACCCCACCAGGCCCAGCCGGCAATGCCGACCACGCCGCCATCGATCTCGACCAGGTTGGCCATCGTCGGCGAGATCCAAGTGGCGCCGTAGAGATCGTCGTAGGCGTCGTAGGTGACGCCATCCCAGTCGTAGGAGAGGGCGATCTGGATGCGCCCTGTGAGCGAGGCGATGGTCTCGTTGGGGACGAAGTAGACCCAGCTCAAGCGGCGGCCGAGGTCGCCGAAGCTGTAGACGACCATGTCCTCGAGCTGGAAGTTCGTGCTGCCCGCGTTGGCCGGGTTGGCACTGTTGGCCATGTTGACGAAGGTGCCGTTGGCCGCGCTGCTCCGCGCGTTGCTGGCCCAGGGGGCGTAGTTCGGCGAGCCGAAGACGTTGGGCGCGGCATCGACGTAGATGTCGACGAGAGCAGCCTGAACCCAGCCGGTGGCCAGCAGGGCGGCCGTGGCCAAGCCCTTGACGATCTTGTTCAGCAGCTTCAAAGGGGCTCCTCCTCGGGGGTTGGGAACAAGGCCGGGTCGGCTCGAGCCTGGAAGTCCCGGTCAAGCAGCAAGATTCATACCGAAAACTTCTCAAGCCCGCTGGATTCGAGGCCCGACAACGACTTGCCATCGAACAGGCGATCGCTCCGGCGATCTCGGAAGTTAGGGGTGTATAACATTCCGACACCGCGACGCCAGTCAAAGATCAAGGCACGGGTGGCTTCGTCAAGGCCACCGGATGGATCTCGACGCTGCGCTCACCATCGCCGACCCAGACGCCGCCCTCCTGCACCGTCACCTGCAGCTGCATCGAGCGTGCCGCCAGCACCGCCAAGGCCTGGCTCTGTTCGGCCGGCAGCTGCCAGACTGCAAGGTTCGACAGCCGCGCCACCTTGCCCTGCAACCCGGACCACCACACCGGAACCGCGGCGGCATAGGCGACGATCGTCACGCGGTCGGCGCGGCCGCAAGCCTTTGCGAGCCTCCGCTCGTCGGGCTGGCCGACCTCCACCCAGTGCCGCAGCTCGCCCGAGAGGCTGTGCTGCCAGAGGTCGGGCTCGTCGGTGTCGGAGATGCCGCGAGCGAAGACGAGCGCACCGTCGTCGTCGCTGGCCGGCACCTGGAGCGCGAAGGCCAGCAGCCGCACCATCAGCCGCTCGTCGGTCTCCGACGGGTGGCGCGCCAGCGTCAGCGTGTCGGTGCGGTAGACGCCGCGGTCGATGTCGGCGAGCTGCACCGTCGCCTTGTAGATGGTGGACTTGAGCGCCATCGTGCGGCGGCTACACGGTGGCCAGCGGTGTCACCGGCGAACCCACCGCACCGGGCATCCGCCACGGCGGCGCGGTCAGCAGGAAAGACCACCGGGCTTGCGCGCGCAGCCACCGCGCCAGCTCGGCAAAGTGCCACAGCTCGCCGAGGTGCACGCCGAGCTTGAACAGGCAGTGGGCGTGCAACGGCAGCGCCGGGTAGTGTTCACCGCGCCCGGGGGGCGCCGGGTAGGCCTCGACGGCGACGTTGTCGGCGCAGATCGCGACGATGCCGCTGTCGGTCACCCACTGCAGCAGCCGCTCGTCGCGGCCGTCGAGCACCGCGCACGAACCGGCAATCACCTGCGGGTCGGGCTGCTTGTTCATCGCCAGGATGAGGTCGGCCAGGCCGGTGTACAGGCACAGGAAGTCACCCGGCAGCACGTCGACGCGCTGGGCGTCGATCGCCGCCATCAGTCCTTCGTAGCCCACCAGCACCCGCTCGCGGCCATGCAGGTGCTCGAGGTCGACCAGCACACCTCGACCCTGCACGCCGGCGGTGGCCATCTGCTCGATGCCGATCGCGTGCGCACCGGGCCGGGCGGGGTCGTCCAGTGGCGACAGCAGCTCGATGCCGGCGCGCCAGCCGTTGTAGAAGACCCGCTCGGGCACGCCGTCGCCGTCGGCGTCGAACATCTGGCCGACATGCGACAGCCCGTCCCACTGCGTCGAGTACTGCGAGTAGACGAGCACCGCCTCGTCGTTGACGACGTCGGTGAAGCAGGCGCACTGCAGCGACATGCGGTAGTTGAAGCCGACATGTTCGCCGCGCCTCTCGTGCACGAAGGCCGGCGCCTTGCGGTGCTTGAAGATCCCGGCGCCGCCGGGGTGGTCGAGCGGCAGGCTCAGGCAGAAGACCTCGCCGGTCTTCACCTCCTGCATCGCTCGCAGCCGCACCGTCGGTGTCAGCAGGTTGATGCGGCCGAGCTGGTCGTCGGCGCCGAAGTCGCCCCAGTTCGATCCTTCCGGGCGTTGTTTCCAGCGGGGGCTCTTCATGCGGGCGGGGTCCTCTCTCGACGTCATGGGCGGGCGCGGAAGCGTGCCGCCGGCAGCGGGATGCGGTCGTGCGCCTCGCCGGGCACTGCGCCGAAGGTGTCGGCCTCCCAGGCCGCGGCGGCGGCGTCGATGCGCGCCGGGTCGCTGGCGACGAAGTTCCACCACATGTGGCGGCGCCCGAGCGGCTCGCCGCCGACCAGCACCACCTGCGCCGCGGCATCGGCCTGCAGCCGCCAGCGCGGCGACGCGTCGAGCACCACCATCTGCCGCGGCGGCACGCGGTGCACACGGCCGTCGTCGCCACAAAGGTCGAAGGCTGCGTCGACGCCGTAAAGCGCACGCTCCGCGGCGTCGCCGGGGCCGGGCAGATCGATCGCCGCGCCCGCTGCCAGCCGGTACTCGGCGAACAGCGTCGGCGACCTTGTCGCCACCGGCGACTGGCAGCCATGCGCCCGCCCGACCATCACCCGCCCTTCGACGCCGCCGTCGCCGAAGCGCGGGATGCGCTCGGCGGGCATGTGCTCGAAAGCCGGCTCGGCCGCTTCGTCGGCCTCCGGCAGCGCCACCCACAACTGCAGCCCGTGCATCGTGTAGCGGCGGCCCTTCAGTTCGGCGGGTCTGTGCTCGGAGTGCACGATGCCGCGGCCTGCGGTCATCCAGTTGATGGCCCCGGGCTCGATGCGCTGGCGGGCACCGGTGGAGTCGTGGTGCAGCATCGCGCCAGCGAACAGGTAGGTCACGGTGGCGAGCCCGATGTGCGGGTGCGCCCGCACGTCGTGATCGTCCGCGGCGCCGACCTCGATCGGGCCGAAGTGGTCGAAGAAGAGGAACGGCCCCACCGCCTGGCGGCGTGCCTGCGGCAGCACGCGGCGAACGACGAAGCCGCCGCCGAGGTCGCGGGTTTGCGGGTCGAGGGTCTCGAGGTCCATCGTCTTGGCAGGTGGGGTGCGGCCGGGCCGCACGGCCCCGTATGCTCGCACGCATGGTGCTCAACTGGATCTGGGTCGGCTTCGTGCTGGTCGGCTTCGTCGTCGCGCTGGTGCGGCTGGCACAAGGCGACGTCGCGGTCTTCGGCCGTGTCGTCACCGCGCTCTTCGACACCGCAAAGACCGGCTTCGACATCTCGCTCGGGCTGGTCGGCATCATGAGCCTGTGGCTGGGCATCATGAAGATCGGCGAGCAGGCGCGGCTGATCCGCCTCTTCGCGCGCGGCATGGCGCCGCTGTTCCGCCGGCTCTTTCCCGACATCCCGCCGGCGCATCCGGCCGGCGGCAGCATCGTGATGAACTTCAGCGCCAACATGCTCGGGCTGGACAACGCCGCCACGCCGCTCGGGCTGAAGGCGATGCGCGAGCTGCAGGAGATCAACCCGAAGAAGGAGGTCGCCAGCGACCCGATGATCATGTTCCTGGTGCTCAACACCGCGGGCATCACGCTGATCCCGACCTCGGTGATCGCGATGCGCCAGGCGCTGGCCATCGACCAGGGGCTGAAGGGCTTCAACGCCGCCGACATCTTCCTGCCGACGCTGATCGGCACCTTCATCTCGTTCGCCGCCGGGCTGGTGGCGGTGGCCTGGGTGCAGAAGATCCGGCTCTGGCAGTGGCCCTTCGTCGTGCTCTTCGGCGGCTTCGCGATGCTGATGGCGCTGCTGTGGGCGGGGCTGCGCGCGCTGCCGGCAAACGAGATGGCACAGGCCGTGGGGCTGATCGGCAGCCTGGCGATCTTCGGCGTCATCGTGCTCTTCGTCGCCGTTGGCGCGTGGCAGCGCATCAACGTCTACGAAGCCTTCGTCGACGGTGCGAAGGAGGGCTTCGGGGTCGCGGTGCAGATCATCCCGTACCTGATCGCGATCCTCGCCGCGATCTCGGTCTTCCGCAGCACCGGCTGCATGGACGTGCTGATCGGCGGCATCGCCTTCGCCGTCGCCGCGCTCGGCATGAACACCGACTTCGTTCCGGCGCTGCCGGTGGGGCTGATGAAGACACTGTCGGGCAGCGGCGCGCGCGGGCTGATGGTCGACGTGATGAAGACCTACGGTGTCGACTCGTTCCAGGGCCGGTTGGCGGCCATCATCCAGGGCTCGACCGAGACCACCTTCTACGTGCTGGCGGTGTATTTCGGCAGCGTCAACATCAAGCAGACCCGCTACGCGCTGCCTTGCGGTTTGTTTGCCGATGCGGTAGGGGTGGCGGGCGCGATCGTCGTGGCCTACGCTTTCTACCGTTGACAGCTTTCGGCGGAGGCGCCGTGTTCACCCAAGTTTGCACTCCTTCACATGCCCCCGGCCAACCGGCACGGGCCCTCGCGCGTTGCGCAGCAATGGACGCTGTACCGGCCGGTTCCCTCCACGCTGCGGCCCCGGCGGCCGCAGGTTCCGGGCTCGCGAAGCTCGCGCGCTTCGCCCGGCCGGTGGCACTGCTGGTGGCGGTGTCGCTTGCCGGCTGCGTCGTGGCGCCGACCCACTACCCCGACCGCTACGGCCCGCCGCGCCAGGCGGCGGCCCCGACGCCGCCGCCGATGTTCTTCTACCCCGAGCGCGGCCAGGCCGAGCCTCAGCAGGACCGCGACCGCTACGAGTGTTACCGGCTCGCGGTGCGCGACAGCGGCTACGACCCCGGCATGACCGCCTTCGTCACGCAGCGCCAGTACGAGCCGCAGCCGGTCGTGCGCGACGGCGCCGAGGTGATCAACAGCGCCGCCGCCGGCGCGATCATCGGCGCCGCGGTGTCGTCGCCGCGGCAGGCGGGCAACAACGCGATCATCGGCGCCATCTTCGGCATGGTGCTCGGCGCCATCGCCGAGGAGTCGCGCGCGCAGGCCATCGAAGCGGCCAACGCCCGCCGCGCCGAGGCCGCCCAGCGCGCCCGCACGCCGTACGACGACTTCCGCCGCGCGATGGGGGCCTGCATGCAATCGCGCGGCTACCGAGTGGGGTGAACGGATGAAGACCCTGTTGCGCGAACCTTGGCGCCGGACGGCGTTGCTCGTGCTGGCCGGCACGCTGGCATGGCCGGGCTGGGCGGCACCGCCCGAACAGAACCAGAACCCGCGCGAGCGCGGCGCCGACCGCGCCGCGCCACGCAGCGACAGTGGCGACCGCGGCGCCCGCGCCGAGCGCGACCGCGGTGACCGGGGAGTCTGGCGAGGCGATGACCGTTCCGGCCGCGACCGGGGTGCCGACCGCGATGGCAGAGCCGACCGCGATGGCAGAGGGGACCGCGATGGCCGTGGCGATCGTGGCGACCGCGACGGCAACCGCGGTGACCGCAATCCGCCCCGCCCGCCCAGCCGCGACTGGTGGGATGGCGCCCACGGCCACAACCACCGCTACCCGACCCCCGGAGTCGTCATCCGCACGCCGCCGCGCACCTGGAGCCACATCTACTGGGGCGGCATCGGCTACCGCTACAGCGACGGCATCTGGTACTCGCCGGGTGTCGGCGGCTACATCGTCGTTCGCCCGCCGATCGGCATCGTCGTCCACGACCTGCCGGCCTTTCGAACGCTGCTGACGATCGGCGGCATCGCCTACCTGTACGCCAACGGCGTGTACTACCGTGAGCGCGCCGAAGGTGGCTACGAGGTCGTTCCGCCGCCGGTGGCCACCCCCGACGCACCGCCACCGGACCGCCAGTTCGTCTACCCGCGCCAAGGCCAGTCAGCGCAGCAGCAGGCCAGCGACGAGTACGAGTGCCACCGCTGGGCGGTCAGCAACTCCGGCTTCGACCCCACCAACGTCGCCACCGGAACCAGCCAGGACCTGGCGCGCCGCGCCGACTACCTGCGCGCACGCGCGGCCTGCCTCGAAGGGCGCGGTTACACCGTGCGTTGACCGCGCGGCGCGGGGAGATCCCCGGCCCGGTGGTTCAGCCGCCCCGCGCTTGCGCGATGCGGCGGGCCACCGGCACCCCTGCGGCCGGGCAGCGCGGCGAAGTCTGGGCGCGCGGCCGGCTGCCTTGCGTGGGCACGCAGCGGGTCAGTGCCCTGCGAGCTTGAAGACGCCCACCGCCTCCACCAGCCCGGTGGCCTGGTTCTTCAGGCTCTCGGCGGCGGCGGCGCTCTCCTCGACGAGGGCGGCGTTCTGCTGCGTCACCTGGTCGAGCTGGTTCACCGCAACGCTGACCTGGCTGATGCCGCGCCGCTGCTCGCCGGTGGCCGAGCTGATCTCGGAGATCAGATCGCTGACCTTGCGCACCTGCTCGACGATGTTGCCCATCGTGCTGCCGGCGCGGCGGACCAGCGCCGACCCGCTCTCGACCCGCTCGGCACTGGCGCCGATCAGCGACTTGATCTCGCGCGCCGCCTCCGCGCTGCGGTGGGCCAGCGAGCGCACCTCGCCGGCCACGACGGCGAAGCCGCGGCCCTGCTCGCCGGCGCGGGCCGCTTCGACCGCAGCGTTGAGCGCCAGGATGTTGGTCTGGAAGGCAATGCCATCGATCACGCCGATGATGTCGCCGATCTTGGCGGACGCGGCGCTGATCTGCTCCATCACCGAGACGACCTGCGAGACGAGGTCGCCGCCTTCGGCGGCCACGCTGCTGGCTTGGGAGGCCATCTGCGCGGCGGTGCGTGCGGTGTCCGCGTTGTGCACCACGGTCGAGGTCAGCTGCTCCATCGATGCGGCGGTCTCCTGCAGGCTGCTGGCCTGTTGCTCGGTGCGTTGGCTCAGGTCGGCGTTGCCGGTGGCGATCTGCGACGAACCGGTGGCGATCGAGTCGGAGCCGGCGCGCACGCGCTGCACCACCTCGGTCAGACCTGCGTTCATCTCGCGCAGCGCCTGCATCAGCTGTCCGGTCTCGTCGCGGCCGCCAATCTCGATCTGCGAGCGCAAGTCGCCGGCTGCCACGCTGCGGGCCACCCTCACCGCGTGGCGCAGGGGTGTCAACACGCTGCCCGCGATCCACCAGGTGACCAGCCCCGACAGCACGAGGGCCGCCACGGTCAGCAGCACCGCCGTGGCGATGGTCTGCGTCACGGTGTCGCGGGCCTCGCCGGCCAGCGTGCCGCCCATGCGCACCTCGGCTTCCGACAGCCCGGCCAACGCCTTGCGGAGATCGGCGTACGAAGTCTCGGCGCGGGCCATCACGCCGTAAGCGCTGGCCAGGCCCATCGACTTCATGTCCAGCGTGTCCTTCACGCGAGCGCGAAAGGTCGTGAAGGCCCTGGCGGCCGTCTGCGCGAGACCCCGCGCCTCGGACTCCTGTGCCTTTGCGGCCGCCTCGAGCTCGGCGAAAGCGCCGGCCAGCTCGTCGAACTCGGCCAGCACGCGCTTGTCGAGTGCGGCGATGGTCTCTGCCTTGAGTCCCACGCCCTCGTAGGCCAAGCTCTGGTTGACCATGGCGTTGAGATGCGACACCCGCTCGGCGATGGTGCCCGCGCGCGCCATGCGCGGCAGGTTCGACTCGGCCAGGCCCTGCACCGCGTCGCGCGTTCGCGCGCTGCCCAGCGCAGCGGCCACCGTGACGATGCACAGGAACAGCGCCACCACGGCCGGCGCGAGCGAGAACTTCCAGCCGAGGGACAGGTTGGCGAGGAGACGTGTCTTGTTCATGGTGATCGAGCCGCGCCGCGGCCGCACGTTTGGGGGTTGTCTTCGCGGGTGGCAGAGCCGGGCGCAGCCCGGCCCTGGGCACTCAGCGGTAGATGCCGACGGCGACAACACCCTCGAAGCCGGCCAGCTTGATCGTGTAGGTCGACTTCGGCTCGAGCTTCTTGGTCGCCGGGTGCACCCACTCGTAGTCGGTCCAGCCTGCCCCGGCCGCGCTCTTGGTCGAGTCGATCATCGCCTTGGTGAAGTACTTTCCGGACTGGTCCTTCATCTCGATCAGGTTCTTGCCGACCAGCTTCTCGTTGACGCCGTGGGCCAGGCAGTTGCCCACCATGTCGAAGGCGACGACGTAGAGGTCCTTCCGGACCCACGCCTTGTCGGTGTTGAAGTCCTTGAAGGCCTTCTCCGCGCCGACCTTCTTGACATGGGCGGCGGCGGCCTCGGCCATCGCCTTGGCTTCTTCACGGGTGCCGCGCTCTTGGGCGAACGCGGCCGGGGCCGCAAGGGCGAGCGCGCAGGCGACCAGGATCGATCGGCGGTGTGTGCTTTGCATGGGTGTCCTCTTGATGGGTTGGCAGGGGTTTGGCGCGGGTTCGTCTTCCGAGTGCGCGCTCACCCAAGCTTCGGCCGGTGCCGTCCTGTGATTGAGGAGGATGCGACGTGGATTTGATGCAGATCGAAGGTCGGGCAAGCATGCTCACGGGCCCTCAAGCTGGCGCGCCGGTGACCGAAATCCTCGGCCCCGAGTCCCGGCGTCGGACGGGCGGCCTCTTTCGGCAAGGCCTGCCGCGGTGCCGCAGGACGGCACCTCGATCCGCCGACTCACCGACCCGCAGCTTGCCCGGGCACTGCCGGTTGAACAGGCCTCCGAGGCAGTGAATGCGGCCGATCCGGCGCCCGCTGCGCTTCATCTCCTCGATCGACTCTTCGTGCCCGTTCCTGGTCAGCCATACGAAGCCCCAGTCACGGCGGGCGACATAGGAGCGGGGCTGCCCGGCAACTGAAACCCGGCACAGGGGTCGCTGCGTTCGACGCGCGGCGCCACCCACAGGACGTCGTATGGCGATGCGTCGTCGCCCGGCTCGCCGAAGCCGACGACCATCACGCGCGCCTGTGGCTGCACGGCGGCGACGAACCGAGGCACGCCATGGTCGCGCCGCACATGCCCGTTGCCGGCGACCAGCACCACCGGACGCGCTCCCGCCGCATGCAGTCGCTGCATGGCCAGCCAGAGCGATGCGTCCCGCGCACGCTGCGCAACGTGCATCGCTTCGAGCCGCGGCCCGGCGAGCTGGCCACAGTGCCCCTGTACCAGTGCGGTGTCGAGCGCGGCACGAGCCTCGGGCGGCAGCGGTGCGGCGGCGATCGCCGCACGCATCGCCGCGGGCAGCGCCGCGGCACCTTCGCGGCCCACACGTCGCGCCAGCTCGCGCGGCAGGTTGCCGCCCTCGAGCACAAAGCCCTTGTGGGCCACCGCCGCAAACAGCGGCTCGTGCAGCGGCCAGCCCCAGCCGCGCGCGTCGAAGCCGGCAGCCTGCAAGGCCTCGAGCTGTGCCCGGGCTCCGGGGATCACGCGGCCTCCGCTCGGCAGCTGTTCGGCAACCACGGCAGTGCCGGCGCCGAGTTCAGCCAGCAACTCGCCGCGCATCACGTGGTGGACGGGGTTGTCGTGCCGCTCGCCCAGCAGCACGTAGTCGCAGCCGCGAAGTCGTTCGACCAGCTCGGTCCGGCCGATGAGCCGGCCGCCGGTGGATGCGACGATGTGGCTCTCGCCTGCCGTCGCGCAGCCGACGAGCGCACCGCCGGCGAGCGCCGCGCTGAGCAGCGTGCGCCTTCTCAAGGCGTGCCCCCCTTCGAAGGGTGGACGATCGACCTGTCCATCATTCCAGAGGCGACCCCGGTCCTGCCCGCCATCGCTGCTGCCGATGGTGCCGCCCGCCTGGTGGCGTTCGATGGCGGTGCCGTGCGCCCGCTGACAACTCGCTCCCGGCCGCTACTTGCCCACCGACACCGGTGCCGCCGGCAGCGGCTGCCCGCCGGGGCCGGCGCGGAACGACAGCGGCGACACCGCCGCCTGCTGGCCGACGCCGGCCTTGCTCCAATCGCAGACGCCACCCGGGAACACCGCCTGCAGCCGCGTCAGCTGCGCCGCGCTGAGCCGGCCGCCGTAGGCGGCGGCGTCGATCGGCTTCAGCTGGCACTTCAGCAGGTCCTCGGTGAGCGGGCCGCCGGCCACCTGGCGCGGCGACGAGTCCTTGCGCAGGTAGGGGTCGGCGTCGCAGGTGGCGGCGTTGGTGACGCGGGTGGCCTGCGCGGCGTCGTTGGTGAGGATGCAGAAGTCGCCGGTGCCTGCCGGCTTGCCGGTGCGCACCTTCTGCTCGATCGGGTTGGCGCTGCCGTCGCCCTTCACCGCGGTCAGCCAGCGGTCCATCGTCAGGAAGGCATCGGTGGCCATCGTCCCCGGCGGCGCGCCGAAGCCGGTGCGGCCGAAGCGCCACATCACGTGGTTGTCTGCGTTGCCGTTGGCCTTGACCATGCGATCGCGCAGCGAGTGGCTGCGCCAGTGCATGTGGATGCCGAACAGGATGCGGTTCTGGATCTGGTCGAGCGGCAGCCCGACGAGTCCGGGCGGCAGGTCGAGCAGCGAGTCGTCGTAGCCGCGCATGTCGATGATCGCGGTCTTGGCCATCTGGCGGCCACTGGCCACCAGCCCGGCGCGGTAGGCGGTTTCGAGTGCGGTGGTGTCGGCCACCGATCGTGCGCTGATCAGGTTGCTGTCGGCGTCGGTGCCGCCGACGATCTCGTTGAGCGTGACGAACTCCTCGCCGGTGATCGCGCCGCTGGTCAGCGCCGCCAGCCCGTACTGCACGCCGGTGTTGTCGCGGGTGTCGCGTGCACGCAAGCCGTCGGCGGTGCGGCCGAAGATCGACACCGCCCAGTCCCAGGCGCCGCAGCGCGCGCCGCTGGGGTTGGTGGCGGCGTCGAACACCAGCGCATTGGGCAGCTGGCAGTTGTTGGTGGCGTTGGGCAGCGTGGCGATCAAGCCCGTGACCTGGTCGGCCACCACGCGCTGGTTGTAGACGGCCGACTTGCCGTTGCTGCCGAAGGAGTTGTACCAGCCCTGGCAACCGGTCTGGTCGCGGTGGCCGTTGATCGCCGCCTTCTTGGCGTTGATCTGCGCCTGCGTGAAGCCGCCCGCGGTCATCAGTGCCTTCCACTGCGGCTTCTCGTAGGCCTCGACGAGCACGACGCAGTCGCCGACCTCGATGCCGGTGGTCTCGCTGTCGGGGTAGGTGCAGCTGATCGTGATGCCATCGAGCTGGCCAGGCGCGATCGAGGCGTTCATGTTCGAGTTGATCGAGCCGCCGGAGCAGCCGTTGCCGATCGTGAAGCGGATCGGCCCATAGGTGTCGGCGATGTGCTCCTTCATCATCATCACCGTCTCGGTCATCGCCACGCGGTTGGAGTTCTGCAGCGAGTCGGTCATGCTGTTCGAGACGACCATGAAGCCGCGCGACAGAGCGCGGTCGTCGGTCCAAGAGCCGGCGGGCCGCGTCTGCCGCCGCGGCTGCCCGGTGCTGGCGCCGAACTGGTAGTAGACCTTGCCGTTCCACTGCGGCTGCGGCGCCACCGCGGTCCAGGCGCGCGCAGGGTCGAACAGCACCGCGATGTCGTAGATGCCGCGGTTCATCGTGCCGCGCTCGACGCGGACGATGTACGGCACCACACGGCCGTCGTCGGTGGTGGTGCTGGCCAGGTCGGTGGGCGTGCTGCCCGGCGTGTACGGCTTGAAGCAGGCGTTGGCCGGCGGGTTCGCGCTGGTGGCCGGGTTGGTGGCGGTGAAGGCGACCGATGGGCTCGGGTCGGGCAGCGCGACCGCGCAGCCGGCGGTGGTGGTCTTGTAGTAGAGCTTGAACTCGGTGGCGATGTTGCACTGCGAGTCGACGGCAGCGGTGGACAGCCCGCTGGCGTTGGTGGCTGGCGTCGTCGCGGTGGCGCCCTGGGGCACCGGCGTCGCGCAGAAGAAGGGTGTCACCTGCGCGCCGGAGATCACCGGGCCGCCGCGCGGCGCGTTGGTGATCGTCAGCGTCGCCGCCGGGGCCGAGTCGGTCTGCGCGGTGACGACGTTGGTACCGCTGGCCAGCCCGGTGACGAGTCCGGTGATGCGGCCGTCGGCGCGCACCGCGAACGCGCTCGACACTTCGCGCCCGCCGACGTCGACTTTCAGGCCCATCACGTCGGTGCCACGCGGCAGCACGATCTCGACCATCGCGTCGCCGCCGCTGATCAAGTCGGCGCGGTTGTTCAGCGTGCGGATCTCGAGCGGCGGACCGAGCGGCGTGCTGTCGCAAGCCACCAGCGCGGCGACGGCGGCGCTGGCCACCAGGGCGAAGGTGAAACGGCCATGGTGCGGCCGGGCGGTGGGTTGGTTCACTTGGCGTCTCCTCGGCCCGGCGGATGGTTGCCGGTGCCCTCTTCGGGGTTTGCAGGCCCGTGGGCATGCTAGGCGGCGTACGCCGTGCCGCGAGTAGCAGATGCGACAGCCTGGGGTTCCCCCGGCCCCGGAAAACCCGCAGCGGCGCCGCCGGGCCGGTGGGCCCGGGCGTGCGCAGCCGGGTCGATCGGGATCAGCGCGCGCGGACCGCGCGGGACCGCGGGCCCCCGGGCGGGCGCGACGCCGCGGCCGGGCTGACGGTCGCCCGCTTCGCCGCCGCCCGCTTGGCCGGGCGGCCGTCGGTGCCGGCCGGCTTCTTCGCCACGGCCTTCTTCGGGGTCGCCGGGCGAACCGACGGCCGCTTCGCAACGGCCTTCCTTGCAGCGGCCTTCTTCGCGGCCGCCTTCTTCGCCACGGCCTTCCTGGCGACCGGCTTCGTCGCCGCTGTCTTCTTGGCCCCCGGCCTCTTGGTCGCCGGCCTCCCCGCCGCCGCGGCCTTCACGGTCGCCTTGGCGGCACCCCCGGCGGCCTCGCCGCCGGCACGCTTCGCGGCGGCGAGCATCGTCACGAACTCGCGCTGGAAGGCGCGTGTGATGGTCTCCGGGTCGGGCACCAGGTGCGCGTCGGCGACGATCGCCAGCGTCGCCGCACCGCGGTAGCTGAGGATGCTGATCCCCATGCCGAGGTGTTCCCCCGGGTGCGGCACCCAGAACATCAGCCGCTCGATCGGCACGCCGGCGACGAACAGCGTCTGGCGCGCGCCCATCACGTTGGTCATCACCAGGCTCGCCTTGCGGCTGAGCATCGCCTGCGGGATCTCCGACACCACCTTCGGCGTGCGGCCGAAGATGTCGAACAGCAGCCGCATCGCCACCGGCTCGGGCGAGCGCTTCAGCGCGTCCATGTGCGCCTTGGTGACGCGCAGCCGCTCGAGCGGCGTGCGCGCGTCGACCGGCAGCTCGAGGATCACGAGCCCGAAGTCGTTGCCGAGGTCGAGCGCGCGCTCGGGCGGCCGCAGGTCCACCGGTACCATCGCGCGCAGCGTCGTGTGGGCCACATCGACCCCGCGCCCCTTCAGGTAGCTGCGCAGCGCGCCGGCCATTCCTGCCACCAGCACGTCGTTGACCTTCGCGTCGGCCAGCGCGCCGATCGCCTTCACGTCGGCGATCGACACCGGCTGCGACCACGCGATGCGCTTCGCGAGCGCGAACTCGCCCTTGAACGGCGATTGCGGGTCGTCGTCCTTCAGCAGCTCGCCGAGCAGCATCGCCGCGCCACCGACGACCATCGTCGCCTTGTCGATCAGCGGCTGCGGGTGGCTGGCCACCTCGAGCGCGGCGTTGGCGGCGTCGGCGACCGCCTTCGCCGACGAGCTCGCGAGGTCGACGGCCTGGTCGAGCCAGCCACCGCGGCGGCCGCCGCGGCGCGGCGCCTCGGCAACCTCGGGCTCAGGCGGCAGCAGCGGCGCGTCGGCAGCGAGGTCGTAGAGCCGCATCGACAGCGCCGTCATTGCGGTGCCGTCACCCATGCAGTGGTGGAAGCGCGTCACCAGCGCGCTGCCGCTGCCGACACCGTCGATCACGTGCACCTGCCACAGCGGCTGCAGGCGGTCGAGCGGCGAGCTGACGATGTCGGCCAGCAGCCGCGCCAGCGTGCGCTCGTCGCGCGGCTCGGGCAGCGCGACATGGTGCAGGTGCTGGCCGATGTCGAAGTTGGGCATGTCCTCCCAGTGCGGCGCGGGGATCGGGAAGCCGCGCTCGACGACCCGCTGGCGAAAGCGCGGATAACGCGTCAGCCGAGCGTCATAGAGTGCCCTCACCTTCTCGAAGTCGAGCGGCCGGTCGGTCAAGGCGACACTCGTCACCATCGCCAGGTTGGCGCGCCCGTCCATGTGGAACCACGCCGCATCGGCCGGAGCCAGTTTGTGAAGCGCCATCGTCGGTCTCTCCGCTGTGGTGGGTTTCGAAGGGGTGAACGCGCCTCACTCCAGCACGCGCCGGATCGCGCCGATCAGCGCGTTCGGATGGTCGAGCCCGCGGTAGGCCGGTGGCACCACCTGCGGCACGCCGAGCAGCGACGCCACCGCCAGCGCGGCCGACTGCACTGAGTACTCGACGGTGTAGACGACGTTGTCCGGGATCTCGCAGTACTGGCCAACGAAGGCCAGGTTGCGGGTGCCCGGCGGCACCACCGGCGGCCGGTCGCCCGGCACGCGCGGCATGAACTGGCTGGTGGTGTACGGCAGCAGGCAGGGCACGCAGCTCGCACCCGCGGTCAGCGCCGCCCGCTCGTCCTGCCAGCCGAGCTGCGAGATCACCTCGGTCAGGATCTCGGCACCGGTGCACTCGGGCATCGTCTTGCCGACGAAGTCGCCGCGGCGATCGGCGAACAGGCCGTACCCCCACCAGACATGCACGTCCGGCGGCTGCCCGGCATAGGCCGGCGGGTGGAAGAGGTGGAAGGTGATGCGCCAGGCCGAGTCCTTCAGCGTCACCAGCCCGCCTTGGCCCGCGGGGCTGCCGGTGAAGGCCTCGACCCTGCGCACGAAGCGGTCGTCGGGGTGGGTCACGGTGAAGGTCACCCATTTCGTGCGTTCGACGTCGCCGCAGAACACCGCGGGGCGCCCGAAGGAACGGTCCTTCGCGGCCAGCCGCTCCCACAGCGCCCAGGCGCCGCTGCGGCGCGCCGGGGCCGCCGGCGGCGGCGAGCTCATCGAGCCGACGGTGGCGTCGGCGGTCATCGAGCCGAGCGTGACAATCACGAAGTCTTCCGGTGCGACCTCGATGTCCGCGGCAGTGCCGTCGCGGTGCGCGCGGATGCGGCGGACCGCCTTGCGCCCGTCGGTCGTCGGCTCGAAGTCGAGGTCGGTGACCTGGACGCCGCTGTCGAATCGCACACCCTGCTGCTCGAGCCAGGCGACGATCGGCCTCACGATCGAGTCGCGTGCGTTGTAGCGTGTGGACTGCACGATCTTCAGCGACGGCAGGTCCGGGAACAGCCGCAGGAAACGCAGAAGATAACGCCGCAATTCGACGGCGCTGTGCCAGACCTCGAAGCCGAACATGCTGCTCCACATCAGCCAGAAGTGGGTGGTGTAGAAGTGCGCGTCGAAGCACTCGTCGATGCGCTTGGCGCCGAGCACCTCCTCGCTGCGCAGCATCAGTTCGATGAGGTCGACGCGGTCCTTGTTGCTGAGCCCGAAGGCCGCGGCGTCGACGACATGGCCATGCTCGACCAGCCTCGCCTTGTCGTCCCACGGCGCGCGCATCCAGAACTCGAGCGTGTCCTGGGTGACCGACTTCGCCGGGTCGTCGAGCGACGGGATGCGGCTGAGCAACTCGTACATCAGCACGTAGGCCGGGCCGTACATTCGGCTGCCCCGCATCGAGAAGCCCTGCTGCACCGAACCGGCGGCGTCGAGGCTGCCGCCGAGCGCAGCCTCCTCGAGGATGCGGATGCGCGAGCCCGGCAGATGGCCGTCGCGGACGAGGTAGACCGCTGCGGCCAGCGATGCGATGCCTCCACCCACGAGGTAGGCGTTGCGGTTCGAGGGGGTCGTCTTCATGTCGTCACCTCGTCGAGGTCGTCGGCCGCGCGGCGGCACGCGGCCGGCGCGCAGCGGGAGGCCGCGTGCGCCGAGGCTTCTTCGCGGCCAGTTCTTCGCAGGATGCGAGCAGGGCCTGCGTCAGCAGGTGGGGTTCGGGCACCGCGACGCGCGCGGTCGTGAAGCCGAAGCCCATCGTGCCGGCGTAGCTGATCACGGTGATGTTGAGTCCGAGGCCGTGGTCGACGATCGACATCGGCCAGTAGCTGCTCATGCGCGTGCCGGCCACGTACAGCGGCACCTGCGGGCCGTGTACGTTGGAGATCACGACGTTGGCCAGCGGCGGCATCACGGCGGTGATGTGCGATCGTTCGTACAGCTCGGCCAGCCCGCGCAGCACCCACGGCACGCCGATCGACGGGAAGTCCATCGGCACCACGCTGCGGGCCCCCTTGACCATCGCCTTCACGGCGCCGGCGGCCTCGTGGATCGCGCGCAGGCGCCGCAGCGGGTCGGCGATGTGCGTCTGCAGGTTGACCAGCGGCATCGTCGCGCGGATCGTGTACTCGGTGTCGCCGGCCTCGCGCAGCGAGATCGGCATCGCCGCCGTCAGCGGCTTTTCCGGGATGCCGCCGTGATGAGCCAGGTAGCGCCGCAGCGCGCCGCTGCACAGCGCGAGCACGATGTCGTTCAGCGTGACGCCATGCGCCTCGGCCAGCGACCGCAGCGTCGCCATCGGCAGCGACAGCCCGGCGAAGCCGCGGTCGGCGGTGATCGGCACGTTCAGCGGCGTGTGCGGGCCGAAGGCGAAGTTCTGGCCCAGCCGGCCCTCGCCTTCGCCGGACGAAGGCCCGAAGAGGCCGCCCAGCGTGCGCACGAACTCCGGGATGTGGCGGACGAGCTTGACATACTGCCCGGCGTCATGGCGCAGCGCCGCCGCGGCCAGCTCGAGAACGCCCGGGTGCTCGGCCGGCGCGGCGGCGGCCTTGGCCACGCGGGGCCGCGACGGCCGCGGCGAGAGGTCGAACAGCGTCTGTGCGAGCAGCACCCCGGCCTGGCCGTCGAGCACCGCGTGGTGAACCTGGATGTAGTAGCCGACCTCGCCGCTGTGCAGCCCGTCGATGATGTGAAGCCGCCACAGCGGGCGGCTGCGGTCGAGCGGCTGGGCATGCAGCTTGGCCGCACAGTCCTCGAACTGCGCCGGCGTGCCCGGCGGCGGCAGCGTCACGTACTGCACATGGTGGTCGAGGTCGACCGCGTCGTCGTCGACCCACACCGGGTTGGCGAACTGCAGCGGCATCGGCGCGAGCTTGCGGCGGAACACCGGCACCGCCGGCAGCCGGCGCGCCAGCTCGCGCCGGACCGCAGCGTGGAAGACGCGGCCGCCGCCCTTCGGCGGCTCGAACAAGCTCAGCGACGCGATGTGCATCGGGGTCTGCGCCGTCTCCAGGTGCAGGAATGCCGCATCGACACCGCTCAAGGCCTTCATGCCTTCGATCCCCCAAGGCCCGCCAGCCTGGCGCCGCGGGCCCAGCCGGGCGGGTTCACCCGACGGGTCGATCGTGCGCCGCCTCGAGTGACAGGGGATGAGCAAGATCAAGCGAAGGCCAGAGGGCTCCGGCGCCGGAACGGCGGCCCGGCCGTGCCGGCGGCCATCGTCCGGCGCGGTCGGCGGCACCCCCTCGATTCGGGGGGATTCAACTGCGCAGGATCAACGCCATCGGTTCGCGCGCGCGCGCCGCGCCGGGCATCGGAGCACATTGACCGTGCCGAACGGTTGGAAAGTGGGGTTTGCGATGCTCGAGACTGCCAAGGCGCGTGGGGTGGCGGGGGCCGCCGCGGCGTTGATTGCCCTGGCGCTGTCCTTCCCTGCTTCGCCGGCCATCGTCACCGGCACGATCTCCGACTGGCCGGAGAGCGGCGCGGTGCTGACGATCGGCGACGGCAGCCACCATGTCAGCCTGTGGTGGTCGATCAACACCTTCCACATGGGATGGTTCTACGGCTCGTCGTTCACCACCGACAGCGATGTCGCCTTCGCTGCCGGCGTGTCCGACATCTCCCAGATCGCCGACGCTTCGATCTACCCATTCACCAACGGCACCGTCGGGCCGAATTGCGATGCCAGCTGCGACGGCATCGGCGACTTCCTGGTCTGGCGCCACAACGGGAGCGGGCACTTCGGCGTGCTGCGCATCGACAGCATCGTGACGCCCCCCGGCCAGGACGTCCGCACGTCGGTGCTCAATGGCACCTGGTGGTTCCAGTCCGACGGCAGCGGGCACTTCGGGAACGGCGTGCCGGAGCCGGTCTCGCTGGCGCTGGTCGGTCTGTCGCTCGCCGGGCTTGCCGCGCTGCGCCGCCGCTGAAAAGCGGCCGCCGCCGGTCGGTCAAGGCCAGCGCGGCGGGTGTGTGCCCGGCGGCATCGCCGGCCGCGCCCAGCGTGCCGGCGTGCGCTCGAACACCGCGGCGTGGCGCAGCGCCTTCACGTGGCCGAAGCCACCGGGGTAGTCGGCCATCAGGTCGTCGTGCAGCGGTTTCGGCGCGCGCGGGCCATCGGCCACGCGGCCGAGCGTGCGCAGCCAGTGGCCAACGCCGGCGAGGCTGATCTGCACATGCCAGCTGCCGCCCTCGGCCGCCTGCCTCGCCAGCGCCACCAGCGCGCCGAAGGCGAGCAGGTAGCCGGCACCGTAGTCGAGGATCTGCATCGGCAGCGCCTTCGGTTCCGGCGCGCCGAAGGCCGCGGCTTCGGCGAGGTTGAAGCCGGTGGCCGTCTGCACCAGCGAGTCGAACCCACGGCGCGTGCCCCATGGCCCAACGCCCCCGTAGGCCGACAGCGACACGCAGACGATGCCGGGTGCGAGCCTTGCCACCTCTTGCGGTGCAAACCCGCGGCTGGCCAGCGCCCCCGGCCGGTAGCCCTGCACGAAGACTCGCGCACCGCGCACCAGTTGCTGCAGCGTGGCGCGGCCTTCGGCGGTGTCGAGATCGACATGGGCCGAGAGCTTGCCGCGGCTGGTGTCGGCGATGGCTTCGATGTTCGGCAGCTTCGGTGAGTTGACGAGCATGACCTCGGCCCCGTAGGCGGCGAGCGTTCGCCCGGCCACCGGCCCGGCGAGGATTCGCGTCAGCTCGAGCACGCGCAGCCCGGCCAGCGGCGCGGCATCGGCCGGCAGCGCCGGCAGCGGGTTCGGCGGCACGTCTTGCGCGCCGTCGATGCGTTCGACGTGCACCAACGGCTGCCGCCGCAGCACGACAGCCTGGGGGTGCACATCCCAGTCGTCGAACGAACGTGCCGCGGCGACCACGAGGCCGGCATCGGCCGCTGCGGCTTCGAAGTCGGCCGCACGCCAGCGCTGCAGCGCGGCGGTGACTGCGTCGCGCCCGGTGCCCGGACCGGTGGTGCAACCGAGCAGCGCCAGCGCACCGTCGCGGTGGTGCGGGAAGTTGGCATGGATGCGCACCCAGCCGCCGTCGCCACAGCGGTACAGGCCCGAGAGCTTGTCCCAGACCTCGGGCACGCGGCCGTCGAGCGAGAACCAGCCGCGGGCCTCGAGCGCCGCATCGCGCTTGCCGACCGTGACGCGCTGGCGCGGTTGGCCGCGGCGGTGGCCGGTCTCGGCGGCGGCGAGCGCGGCCGCGGCCAATGTCGCCTGGGCTGCGGTGGCGACCGCGAACGAGCTCGGCAGCACCGGTTCGCTGCCGGGCAGCTCGGCGAAGGGAAGCGCATCGGCGGGCATCGCGGCGCCAAGCCAGAGGCTGGCCAAGACATCGGCGGCGGGTGTAGGCGCAGCGGGATTGGGCATCGCATCCTCCTCGGCCGGCGGCCGCGGACGGCGCACCGACAATCGCAAGCGGCCGCTCGCGGCCGAGTATCGAACAGGACGACAACTCGCATGGCCGCCACCTCGCCAAGCCGCCGAAACACGGCCTATGGCCGCACGTGGTGGGGAACACAGTGGCTGCAAGCCCTGGCGCAGATCGACCACGACAACCGCCTGCCCCGCGGCCGGGCCTACGCCAACCGCGGTGCGGTTCTCGACCTCGACGTCCGCGGAGGACACATTCGCGCACAAGTCCAGGGTTCGCGGCCACGCCCCTACGGCGTCGAGATCGAGGTTCCCGCGACCCCCGCCCCGCAGGCCGCGCGGTTGGTGGCGAAGCTGGCCGCCGACGCCGGCGTCATCGGCCGGCTGCTCAACCGCGAACTCGACCCGGCGGTGCTCGAGGCTGCAAGGCAGCTGTCGATCCCGGTCTTTCCGACACGCTGGAGCGACCTGAAGATGCGCTGCTCATGCCCCGACTGGGCAGTGCCGTGCAAACACCTGGCGGCCACTATCTACCTGCTGAGCCGCGAGATCGACGGCGACCCCTTCCTCGTCTTCTCTCTCCGCGGGCTCGACCTGCCACAGTTGTTGCAGGCGCAGGGCGTGAGGGTCGAACGCGAGGTCGCGGTGCGGGTGCCCCCGGCAAGCGAGGTGCTGTTCGAAGACGAGGGCCGCTCCACTGTCACCGGTGGCGAGTGGTCGTTGCTCGACGGCCTCGACTTCACGACCCTGCCCGACCTGCACGAGCCGCTGTGGCAGGTGCTGCCCTCCCAGCCGGTGTTCTTCCCCGCCGGGGATTTCCGCGAACTGGCCCGCCGCGTGACGGCCCGCGTGGCCCGCACGGCGCGGCAGGCGCTGGAAACGGCAACGCCGGCCGACGACGATGCGCCGCTGCCCGAAGGCCGGCTCGAACTGCTCGCCGACGACGAGGGCCGATCGACGGTGTCCGGCGTGCGATGCGGTGGCGCGGTGCCGAACTGGCCCGAGCTGCTGCAGGCGTTGGCGATGGTCGCGCCATCTCGCTTGGCCGACCTGCCTCCCGAGTTGGCCGCCCTGCACACGCTGCGCCTGATGGCTCTGCACCTGCTCGCAAAGGGTGCCGTCGTGCCTCAGGTCTTCGCCATCGATGCCACGACGCTCGGCCTGCGCTGGTGCGCGGCGGAGCTCGATGCGACGGTGGACGGAATGGTCTCCCGCGTGGCCGCCGCGCTGCCGCCAGGCATCGTCAAACGCCGACGCGGGCGAAGCAAGGTGGCACTCGATGCCCTGGTGCAGGCCCGGTGGCTGATATCGGTGCTGCTCGACGACTTCGTCCACGCCGCCGCAGCGGTGGCTGCCGAGAAGGCCGCCGACAGCAAGGTCAACACACTCTTCTTCGGCACAGGCCGCGCACGCTTCGACGGCCCGGGCGAGGCCTCGATCGGCGGCAGCATCCATGCCTGGCTGTCGCGGCTGCACCTGAAGCGCCAACGCCACACGCCGGTGCTGCGAATCGACGATGCCGAGGAGGACGGAAGCTTCGCGCTCTCGCTGGCGGTGATCGATGCGGAAGCGTCGTTGCAGGCGCCGACGCCGCTCGCCAAGGTGCTGTCCGGGCGGGCGTGGGCCGAGCGGCGCTCGTCGGTGCTGCAGACGGTGGCCATGGTGGCCGAGTTCCACCCGCCGCTGAACGACTACCTGCGACAGGGCGCGGTCGAGCCGCTGGCAGTGGCACCCGAGGCCTTGCCCGCGCTGCTCTTCGACACACTGCCCGCGCTGCGCCTGCTGGGCATCCGCGTGCTGCTGCCGCGTGCCCTCGACCAGCTGCTGCGGCCGCGAGCGGCGATGCAGGTCGGCGCCAAGGGCGTCCGTGCGCCAGCCTTCCTGAGAGCGGATGACCTGTTCTCGTTCAGCTGGCAGGTTTCGATCGGCGATGAGCGCTTGAGCCCGGCGCAGTTCGAACGCCTGCTCGGCAAAGCCGCCGGCATCGTGCGCTTCCGAGGGCAGTATGTGTACCTCGATCCGGCCGAAGTCGGGCGGCTGCGCGCGCGGTTGGCCCGCGGAGCAGCGGCCTCGGAGGCCGAGTTGCTGCGCGCGGCGCTCGCGGGCGAGGTCGACGGTGCGCCGGTCGGGCTGGATCCCGCGGCGCGCAAGCTGATCCGGCAGCTCACCGAGATCACCGACGTCGCCGCCCCGAAGGGCCTGCGTGCGGCGCTGCGGCCGTACCAGCAGCGCGGCTATGCGTGGCTGTGGCGCAATGCGCGGCTGGGCCTGGGAAGTGTCCTCGCCGACGACATGGGGCTCGGGAAGACGCTGCAGGTGATCGCGCTCGTGCAGCGGCTGAAGGAGGACGGCGCGCTCGACGAATCTCGCGTGCTGGTGGTCGTACCGACCAGCCTGCTCACCAACTGGAGCAAGGAGATCGCGCGCTTCGCGCCGGACTTGAGCGTCGATGTCTTCCACGGCGCGCGCCGCGAGCTGGCCCGGCAGCGCCCCGACGTGCTGCTGACGACCTACGGCGTCGCGCGCAGCGAGGCCGCGGTGCTGGAGGCGATGAGCTGGCGCCTGGTGGTCGTCGACGAGGCGCAGAACATCAAGAACCCGGCCGCGGCGCAGTCGCGTGCGGTCAAGCGCATCGCTGCCGGAAGCCATGTCGCGATGAGCGGCACACCGGTGGAGAACCGGCTCGCCGAGTACTGGTCGATCATGGACTTCGCGCAGCGCGGCTATCTCGGCGGGCCGACGCACTTCGCGCACGAGTACGCCACACCGATCCAGGTGCACCGCGACGCCGCCGCCGCCGAGCGGCTGCGCAAAGTGATGGCGCCGTTCGTGATGCGGCGGCTGAAGACCGACAACACGATCATCGCCGACCTGCCCGACAAGGTCGTGCAGGACCAGTTCTGCACGCTCGGCCGCGAGCAGGCCGCGCTCTACGAATCGGTGGTGCGCGCCGGGCTCGCGAGCGCCAACGGCGAATCGGACACCTTCAAGCGCCGGGGCCTGGTGCTGCAGATGATCCTGGCGCTCAAGCAGGTGTGCAACCACCCTGCGCACTACCTGAAGCAGGGCAGCACCGACCCGGCGGAGTCCGGCAAGGTGCAGCGGCTCTTCGATCTGCTCGACGAGATCCACGCCGCGCAGGAGAAGGTGCTGGTCTTCACGCAGTTCCGCGAGATGGGCGAACTGCTGCAGCGCATGCTGCGCGACCGCTGCGGGCACGAGCCGCTGTTCCTGCACGGCGGCGTCGCGAGGGCGCGGCGCGACGCGATGGTCGAGCGCTTCCAGTCCGACCGCGGCGAGCGTGTGTTCCTGCTGTCGCTGAAGGCCGGCGGCACCGGGCTCAACCTGACGGCAGCCAGCCATGTCATCCACTTCGACCTGTGGTGGAACCCGGCCGTGGAGGCGCAGGCGACCGACCGTGCGCACCGCATCGGCCAGCGGCAGCTTGTGCAGGTGCACCGTTTCGTCACCCGCGGCACCTTCGAGGAGCGGATCAACGAGATGATCCACGCCAAGCGTGAACTGGCCGAGATGGCGGTCGGAGCCGGCGAGACCTGGATCGGCCAGCTGCCACCCGACGAGCTGCAGGCCCTCTTCCGCTTGAACGATGGGGCGGTGGCCGGTGGCGATGGGGCTACCGACGTTCTGCCGGAAGGCAGCGCCGCACCAGCACCGTTGCCAGCGCGAGCCCGGCCGCCGACCAGGCGACGGTGGCCACCCAGGTGAACTGCCAGCCGCCCGAGAGCGACGCCAGCCAGGCCACCAGCGGCGGCCCGCAGAACTGGCCGAAGGCCGACCACTGCTGCATCCAGCCCACCGTCGACGACAGCGTGTGCTCGCCCGGCGCAATGCGCATCGAGAGCGCAAACAGCGTCGCCGGCACCAGGCCGCCGAAGGCCGAGAAGGCCAGCACCGCCGCATAACGCAGCACCGGCGGCAGTGGCAGCGCCGCATAGGCGGCCACGGTTCCGATCGCCATCACGGCAAAGCCCAAGGCCATCAGCCGCAGTGCCGGCACGCCGCGGTGCAGCCAGTGGCCCGAGGCGACGTTGCCGGCGATGTTGGCCGCCGCCACCGCCGCGGTGAGCACGCCGGCGGCCGCCGGCGTGATGCCGGCGAGCTGGTAGACGGTGGGCAGAAAGCCGATCACCGCCAGCCACTGCGCCGAGTACATCGAAAACGCCAGCGCCGCCAGCCACGGGCCGGGCGCGCCCAGCGTGTGGCGCACGCGCAGCAGCCACGGCACCGCCTCGGGCGCGCGCGGCTGCAGCAGGCGGGCAGGCACGCCGCGGGCGACGGCCAGGGCCATCGCCGCGGTGACGGCGGCGAGCAGCAGCCACCAGCCGCGCCAGCCGACGGCAGCGATGACCAGCGGCCCGGCGAGCAGCGCGAGCGCGGTCCCGATCGGCATGTAGGCGCCCCACAGCCCGATCATCCGCGCCAGCCGATCGGGCGGAACGAGCTGCCGCACCAACGAAGGTGCCGGCAGCACGACGAGCAGGAAGCCGAAACCCTCGGCCGCCCGCAGCACCATCAGCGACGGCGCACCCGGCGAGAACGCGCCGAGCGCGCTCGCCACCGTGAGCGTCACCAGGCCGGCGAGCAGGCTGCGCCGCAGCCCCAGCGCGTCGGCCAGCGCCCCGAAGGCCAGCCCCGCGGTCATGCCGGCGAACTGCACCAGCGAAAGCAGAAAGGCCGCCTCGATCAGCGTGAGCCCGAGCGCGGCCTGCAACGCGGTGACCGCCGGCGGCAGCTTGCCGACATGCAGCGCCGCGCAGACACCGGCAGCGACGACCAGCCGCGCCGCGGGGATGCCGCCGGACGCCTTCGCTTGCGCCACCCCGAACGGTGCCTCGTCAGCGCACGACGACGAGCACCAGCGCCACCAACCCCGGCAGCGCCTGCGCGTAGAGGATCTTGCGGCTGGCGGTGGCGGCGCCGAAGACACCGGCCACGACCACGCAAGCCAGGAAGAACAGCAGCACCGGCGTTCCGGCAGCGCCGAGCACCAGCCCCCACACCAGCCCGGCGGCGAGGAAGCCGTTGTAGAGCCCCTGGTTGGCCGCCAGCACCTTGGTCGCCGCGGCCTGTTCGCGGCTCTGGCCGAAGACTCGGCGGCCGAGGCGCTTGTCCCACAGGAACATCTCGAGCACCAGAAAGCCCAGGTGCAGCGCCGCGACCAGCGCGACCGCGACGTTGGCAGCCATCGTCATCACGATCCCCCTCTCCCCTCTGCGTGGCCGGCCCGCCGGGAGCCGTTCAACCCGCGCGCCGACGCGGCAACGTGCCCCCGGTTTCGCCCAAGTCCCAGAACAACCCGGTCATCGCCTGCAGCGCCTCGCGTGCCACCGGCGCCAGCAGGTGTTCGTCGGGAGCGTGCTGCTGGCAGGCAGCGTAGCTGTGCGGCACCCACACCGTCGGCAGCCCGAGGAGGTCGGCAAACACGTCGTTGGGCAGCGAACCGCCGAGGTTGGGCAGCAGCACCGGCCTCTTGCCGGTGCTGCGCTCGATGCTCTCGAGCGTGAAGCGCACCCAGGGGTTGTCGGGGTCGAGCCGGGTCGCGGCCATCACCACCGGCTCGCCGACTTCGATGTCGGCGAAGCCATGCGCCGCGAGGTGGCCTCGCACCACCTCGCGGATGCGGCTCACGTCGGTGCCGACGACGTAGCGCATGTGCAAATGCGCCTTCGCGCTCGGCGGGATCGCGTTGATCGGGTGCTGCGGGTTGCCGGTGACCATCGCCAGCACTTCCAGCGTGTTCCACGCGATCACGCGCTCGGCCGGCGTCAGCCCGGGTTCGCCCCAATCGGGGTCGACCGCGGGGTCGCCGGGGTCGCCGCCGAAGGTCAGGCCTTCGAGCGCGGTGCGAACGTTGGCCGGGATCGGCGGCGGGCGCAGCGCGGGCACGAGGATGCGGCCGCGCGAATCGACCAGGCTGGCGATGGCATTGGCGAGCACGGTGCCCGGGTTGCGAAGCAGCCCGCCCCAGTTGCCCGAGTGGTGCGCCCCCTCGCGCAGCACGAGCGAGAGATCGAAGTTGGCGACGCCGCGGGTGCCCAGATACACGGTGGGCCGGTCGCGCGCCAGTCGCGGGCCGTCGCTGGCGATCAGCGCATCGGCGCGCAGTTCGTCGCGGTGCGCGCGGCAGATCTCGGCCAGCCCCGGCGATCCGGTCTCCTCGCCGGTCTCGACCAGCCAGACGACGTTGAAGCCGAGCCGGCCCCCGCGCACCGCCAGCACCTGCGCCAGCGCGGCGATGTTGATGCTGTGCTGGCCCTTGTTGTCGGCGGTGCCGCGGCCGTAGAGGCGATCGCCGTCCTGCTGCAGCACCCAAGGCCCGGCGCCGCGTGTCCACGACGCCTCCTGGCCGCGGATGACGTCGCCGTGGCCGTACATCAGCACCGTCGGCAGCGCCGGGCCCTCGTCGCGCCGCGCGATCAGGAACGGGCCGTACGGCGGCACCGGGTTGTCGTGCACCGCCGAAGCGAAGCCCAGCTCGGCGAGCGACGGGGCGATCTCGTCGACGAGATAACGGCCGAGCTCAGGCCCCGACTCCGGGTTCTGGCTCTCGGTGCGGATGGCGACGCGGCGCGCGAGCGTGCGCACGAAGTCGCCACGGTCGAAGTGCTCGCGCGCGGCGGCGAGCGCGGTGTCGCGGCCGACGGAAGTCGCGGCGGCGCCCATCACGAACTCTTGCCGAGCAGCGTGAAGTGCTCGACTACCGGTGGCGCCGCGAAGTACGGGCCGACGATCGCGCGCCACTCGGCGAACAGCGGACCGCCGCGGAAATGCACCGTGTGGTCTTCGAGCGTCTCCCAGAAGATCATCAAGACATAGCGCTCCGGGCTCTCGATGCCCTTGTTGACCTTCCAGCCTTTGAACCCGCGGGCACGGTTGACCACGGTGGTGAGGCCGCGCCGGATGGCCTCGTCGAAGGCGGCCTGCTGGCCGGGGGCGATGCGGATGTCGGCGATTTCGAGGATCACGGCACGTCCTTCGGTGGCGGGGGCGCGAGTTTCCCACGGCCGCGATGCCCTCGGCCCGCACGGCCGCGGGGCCGGGCACCGCGGGCTACGATTCGGCCCGCTCCATGCTCAAGCTCGATACCGCCCGCAGCCGCCGCGTCGGCATCGGCCTCGTCACCGTCGCCACGCTGTGTTTCGCGACGCTGGACACCACGGCGAAATGGCTGGTGCAGACGCTGCCGGTGGTGCAGGTGGTGTGGCTGCGCTTCCTGACGCATGCGCTCTTGATGGCACTGCTGCTCGCGCCGCGCCATGGCCGGGAGATCGTCCGCATGCACGACAAGCGGCTTCATGCGCTGCGCGCGGCGATGCTGGCGTCGATGACCGGGCTCAACTTCTGGGCGCTGCAGTACCTGCAGCTGGCCGAGACCGGTGCCATCCAGTTTTCGGTGCCGCTGTTGATCGCGGTGCTGTCGGCCTGGGTGCTGCACGAGCGGCTCGACGCGCGCCGATGGGTGGCCATCGTCTGCGGCTTCGCCGGCGTGCTGCTCGTCGTCCGCCCAGGTACACAGGGCTTCCACCCGGCGATCCTGCTCGCGGTGCTGAACGCGCTGCTCTACGCCATCTTCAACATGCTGACACGCCGGATGGCGGCCACCGAGACGCCGGAGTCGATGCAGCTCGTCTCCGCGCTCGGCGCGACGATCCTGATCGCGCCCTTCGCGCTGGCCGGCTTCCAGTGGCCGCAGGACATCGGCACCTGGGTGCTGGTGTGCATCTGCGGCCTGCTCGGCGGCATCGGCCACCAATGCGTCGCGATGGCGCATCGCTACGCGTCGGCGGCGGTGCTCGGGCCCTTCCTGTACCAGCAGATCCTGTACATGGCCTTCTGGGGCTGGCTGGTGTTCGGCCAGGTGCCGGACGCCTTCGTCGTCGCCGGCGCGGTGGTGGTGGTGGCCAGCGGGTTGTATCTGCTGTGGCTGGAGATGCGACGGCGGTGACGTGGGACCCTCCCGGTCGCAGCCCCCCAAGAGCCTCTGCCTGCGCACCACCAAGCCCGGATCCGCGGCAAGCCTGGCCAGACCCCACGTCCTTCGCGCTGTCAGACGCCGAGGTACCGGTGCAGCGTCGCGGTGTCCTCGCGCAGCGCCGCCGAGTCACCCTCGGCAACCACCAGCCCCTTCTCGAGCAGCAGCGCACGGTCGGTGTGCGCGAGCACGGCGCGCACGTTGCGGTCGACGACCAGCGTCGCGATGCCGATGGCGCGGATGGTGGCGACGACGCGCCAGATCTCGGCCACGATCTGCGGCGCCAGGCCCTCCGTGGCCTCGTCGAGGACCAGCAGCTGCGGATGCGTCATCAGCGCGCGGCCGATCGCCAGCATCTGCTGCTCGCCCCCGGAGAGCTGCTGGCCACCGTGCTCGAGCCGCTCGGCCAGCCGCGGGAAGGTGGCCAGCACACGCTCGATCGTCCAGTCGCGGCGCCCGTCGGCGCCCGGGCGCGCGGCCATCAGCAGGTTCTCGCGCACGCTCAGGTTCGGGAAGATGCCGCGACCCTCGGGCACGTAGCCGATGCCGAGCCGCGTCACCCGCTCCGGCGGCCAGCGCGTGATCTCGCGGCCCTGCCACTGGACGCGGCCCGCTGCGGCTCGAACAAAGCCGAGCACGGTGCGGATCAGCGTCGTCTTGCCCATGCCGTTGCGGCCGAGCAGCCCCACGGCCTGGCCCGGCGCGATGGCGAGCGACACGCCGCGCAGGATGTGGCTGTCGCCGTAGTAGGTGTGCAGGCCTTCGACGGTGAGCATGTTCAGGTTCCCGGGAAGATCTGCACTCGGCGCATGGCGGACGCTCGTCGCTCGCCAGTTCGCGCCGGCATCCGAGCGGCAAAGGGGCGTGCGGGCAGGCTGCATCGCCCCGATCCGGCGGTCGTCGCTGCGCGCCGACTGCCCTGCGATGCTCGGTCTCGTGGCCCGTCGCATAACTCGCTGCGCTCACTGCGTTCGCTTCGCTCGGACAGATGCGACGAGGATGTCGACGAGGCGCGCTGCGCGCGCGGCCACGAGCCCTGCGCTTCTCGGCGCCTCCAAGGGGCGCTGCAGCCTGCCCGCACGCCCCTTTTTGGCAGCGTCGGTGGTGGGCACGCAGGCCGCCGCGGCTGGGCCTCGCGACAGGGGGCACCCGGCGGCGGCGATTTGGGGAGCGCCGAGAAGCGCAGGGCCGAGGTCGGCGCGCGCGCAGCGCGCGCTTCGTGAACCGACTCGCCGCATCTGTCCGAGCGCAGCGAACGCAGTGAGCGCAGCGAGTTATGCGGCGCGACCTCGGCCCGAGCATCGCAGGGCAGCCGGCGCGCAGCGCCGGCCGCTCCCGCATGAGCCGCTGCCGGGTGCCCCCTGGCGCGACGCGCCGATGCCAGCTCGCTACGAGCCGACGTCCGCCGCACGCTGAGAGCCGACTTCCCGCGCCGCGCCTGCACCTCAATCCCCCTCGCCCAGATACGCCACCTGCACCTGGCGGTTGCTGCGGATCGCGTCGGGGACATCGCTGGCGATGACCTCGCCGTTGACCATCACGGTGATGCGGTCGGCGATGCGAAAGACCGCGTCCATGTCGTGCTCGACGAGCAGGATCGCGTGGCCGGCCTTCAGCCGCGAGAGCATCTGCAGCATGCGGTCGGTCTCCTCGGCGCCCATGCCGGCCAGAGGTTCGTCGAGCAGCAGCACCTTGGGTTCGGTGGCGAGGCAGATCGCGACTTCGAGCTGGCGCTTCTCGCCATGGCTGAGCGCGCCGGCGGGGCGCGAGGCCACCATCGCGAGGCCGGCCGACTCGAGCGAGCGCGCTGCGATGGCACCACTCACCGGGCAGGTGGCCGCGCGCTCCCACAGAGCCCACGGCCGCGGATGCGCGGCCTGGGCCGCGAGGCGGCAGTTCTCGAACACCGTGAACTCCGGAAAGATCGTCGTGCGCTGGTAGCTGCGGCCGATGCCGTGGCGCGCCCGCCGGGGCTGCGGCCACGCTGTGATGTCGTCGCTGCCGAGCGTGATGCGCCCCTCGCTCGCCGGCAGCTCGCCGCCGAGCAGATTGACGAGCGTGCTCTTGCCGGCGCCGTTGGTGCCGATCACCGCGTGCACCTCACCCGGCACGAAGGCGAGCGAGACGTCGCTGACCGCGGTCAGCCCGCCGAAGCGGCGCGTCAGCCCATGGCAGGTGAGCGTGGTCATAGCGCCCCCTTGGCCCTGCGGGCCGTCCCCCCGCGGGGGAGCGAGCCCGACCGGGGGACCCGGATCGGGCTCATCGCCCCCTTGGCCCTGCGGGCCGTCCCCCCGCGGGGGAGCGAGCCCGACCGGGGGACCCGGATCGGGCTCATCGCCCCCTTGGCCCTGGAGGCCGTCCCCCCGCGGGGGAGCGAGCCTGACCGGGGGACCCGGATCGGGCTCATCTTGCCCCCTTGGCCCTGCGGGCCGTCCCCCCGCGGGGGAGCAAGCCCGACCGGGGGACCCGGATCGGGCTCACCTTGCCCCCTTGGCCCTGCGGGCCGTCCCCCCGCGGGGGAGCGAGCCCGACCGGGGACCCGGATCGGGTTCATCTTGCCCCCTTGGCCCTGCGGGCCGCACGCAGGCGCGCCGCGAGCCCGATCAGGCCCTTCGGCAGCAGCGCGACGAAGGCGATGATCGTGAACCCGAGCGTCAGCTGCCAGTGGTCGGCAAGCCAGTTGCCGACGATCGCCGGCGTCGAGTACAGCTCCTTCAGCAGCACGAAGGCGGCGGCACCGAGCACCGCGCCGCGCAGGTGGCCGATGCCGCCGAGGATGATCATCAGCAGCACCGCGCCGCTCTCGTGCCACGACAGCAGCTCGGGGTTGACGAAGGCGTCCTTCACCGCGAGCAGGAAGCCCGCCAGCCCGGCGAGCGCGCCGGCGATCACGAACGCGGCGAGCTTGTAGAAGTAGCTCGGGAAACCGGCAGCGCGCATGCGCTGTTCGTTGACGCGGATGCCGGCCAGCGCGTGGCCGAAGCGCGAGCGTGCGATCGCCGCCAGCAGCGCGTAGGTGAAGGCCAGCGCAGCCAGCACCGCGTAGTAGCGGTGCAGCCGGTCGGCGGTGTCGATCGGCCCGGCGAGCGGCCGGTAGTCGAGGTAGATGCCGTCGGTGCCGCCACCGAGCTTGGTGTCGTGGAAGACGAAGTAGGCCATCTGCGCGAAGGCCAGCGTGACCATGATGAAGTAGACACCCTTGGTGCGCAGGCTCAGCGCGCCGACGAAGAGCGCGTACGCCGCGGCTGCAACCACCGCGGCGACCAGAAGGACGAAGAAGTTGCCCGGGCCGCCCTGGGGCGTGAGCAGCACCGTCGTGTAGGCGCCGATGCCGAGAAAAGCCGCGTGCCCGAGCGAGACGAGCCCGGTCATGCCGACCAGCAGCTCGAGGCTGAGCGCGAACACCGCCAGCACCATGATGCGCAGCACGAGGTCACCCAGGTAGGGCGTCAGCACCGCCGGCAGCGCGGCGAGCAGCACCAGCAGGGCCCAGGGCAGCAAACGGCTCGCCATCTCAGTCGCGCCTCAACCGCTCGGGCTCGACCAAGGCTTGCCGCGGACGCGGCTCCATCGGGCCACGACACCGCGGACGCACCAAGGACTGCCGCGGATCCGGCTCCGCCGGTCCGCCGGCAAAGCCCCTCGAGGGCGAGCCCGTCCTCGGGGAAGCGCGATGTCCCCAGGATTGCCATGGATCCGGCTCCGCCGGTCCGCCGGCAAAGCCCCCTCGGGGGGCAGCGACCGGGAGGGAGCGTGGGGGCCTCATCTCACCGCCGCATCAGGCCCTCGGGCCGCCAGATCAGCACCACCGCCATCAGCAGGTAGACGCCGAATCCCGACAGCTCGGCGAAGAACACCTTGCCGAAGGTGTCGACGAAGCCGACCAGCAGCGACGCCGCGAGCGCGCCCCCGATCGAGCCGATACCGCCGATGACGACGACGACGAAGGAGATGATCAGCACGTGGCCGCCCATGCCCGGGTAGACGCTCGACATCGGCGCCGCGATCATGCCGGCCAGCGCCGCCAGCGCAACGCCACCGGCGAAGACGATGCGGTACAGCCGCGTGATGTCGAGCCCGAGCCCGCGCACCATGTCGCGGTTGCTTGCGCCGGCGCGGATCATCATGCCGAGGCGTGTGCGCTGCACCACCAGCCACAGCGCGATGCCGACGGCGATGCACGCCGCCGACGCGAACAGCCGGTACACCGGGTAGGTCATCAGCTCGCCCAGGGGCACCGTGCCGGCCAGCCAGTCCGGCGCCTTGACGCCGTGCACATCGTTGCCGACGAGCAGCGAGCGCGCCTCCTCGAAGACAAGGATCAGCGCGTAGGTCATCAGCACCTGCTGCAGGTGGTCGCGCTCGTAGAGGTAGCTGAAGAAGGCCCACTCGAGCAGGTAGCCGAAGGCCGCGGACAGCAGCACGCCCGCGAGCAGCATCACGAGGAACTGCTGCCCGAACCACGGCGCGATCGAGAACGCGAGGTACGCGCCCATCATGTAGAAGCTGCCGTGGGCGAGGTTGATCACGCCCATGATGCCGAAGATCAGCGTCAGCCCCGAGGCCACCAGGAACAGCAGCAGGCCGTACTGCACGGCGTTGAGGCACTGGACGAGAAAGGTCGGCAGATCCATCGGTGGCGCTGGTCGGCGGGCGCGCGAGCTTAGCAGCGCAATTGTGGTATTCGAATGCGGGTATTCGCGGTGGCAGGCGCGCGAACTGCTTGCCGGCCGCCGGCGGCACCGTCTCGGCGCGTCAATCCGGCCGGCGCTCGTGGTACCAGGCGGCTGCCTGCCCGCGCGATGCGAGGCCGAGCTTGTCGAGGATGTTGGCGACGTGGCGCTTCACCGTGTGCGGGCTCAGGTCGAAGGCGCGCGCGATCAGCTTGTTGCTCTCGCCGGCGGCGATGCGCTCGAGCACCTCGATCTCGCGCGCGCTCAGGCCGGCCGTTCCGGCGGGCGGTGCCGACACCGCCGCAGCCGGTGAGGCCGCCGGCGCGCGCGCCGCCGCGGCCGCATCGGGCGGCGCGGCGGCGTCGGGCGGCGGGGCCGCTTCCGGCAGCGGCCCCGCCGCCGTCGACAGCACCGCAGCGCGCTGCGCCCAGTGCACGAGCCGGCCGCGCAGGTCGGGTGCCAGATCGGTGCCCCACTCGTGCGCGGCCAGACGGGCCAGCACCGCCGGGCCGGCCATCCACACCGCGCCCCACTCACCACTCTCGTCCAGGCGCAGGAACAGCGGCGCCAGCACCGACACCGCCTCGCTGCGCGGCCGGCCGCGAACGAGCAGCGTGTCGGCCAGGCGCAGCCGCGCCTCGACCACCTGGCCGTGGATGTCGCAGGCGTTTTCGACGGCGAGCAGCTCGCGCCAGCGCGCGCAGGCGAGGTCGAGCTCGCCGCGCGCCAGTGCGAGCATCGCCGCGGCGCCGCCGCGCTGGTGGCGTGAGAGCCAGCCCGGCTCGGCGGGGTCGATCGCCGCCAGCCGGCCGGCGAACTCGGCCAGCGCCTCGCCATCGCCGACGATCGCCGCGCAGCGCATCGCCTGGAAGAGGTACAGGCTGCGGTAGACCCGCGCGCGCAGCGGGTCGCGCGACGACTCAACCTCGTCCAGCAAGGACCTTGCCATCGCCAGTGAGTCGCGGCGGCGGCCACGAAGCGCCATCAGCACCGCGAGCAGCCCGCGGCTGTACGAGTCGACGTTGACCGGCCGCGCAAGCCAGCGCGCGTCGGCGGCGGCAGCAGCGGCGCAGGCCTCGGCTGCCTCAACCTCGCCCGCCCACAGGTGCAGCCAGCCCTGCACGACACCGACCATGCCGCGCAGCGGCGTTGCCTGCTCGGGAAGGCGCGCCAGCGCCCCTTCGACGTAGCGCAGCAGCGGCGCGCGCATGCCGGGCAGCCCCACGAAGGGCGGCAGCGGGCAGCACTCGTACCAGCGCGGCAGGCCCGGCACCGCCTGCAGCGTGTCGAGCAGACGGCGCCACAGCGGCGCCAGCGCACGCTGATCGCCGGAGCGCAGCTCGACCCAGCTCGACGCCAGCAACGCGCGCGCCAGCGAATCGCCGTCGAGCGCGGGGTCGGCGAGCAGCGACTCGACCTCGCTGCGCGCGCGCGGGTCGTTGACGCCGGCGAGCGCGACGCAGTGGTACGAGCGGGCGGCACGTGCCGCCGCGTCGTCGCCCTCGGCGGCCGCGAGCCGTGCCGCGACGGCGGTGGCGTCGATCGCGGCGTCCCAGTCCCAGGCTGCCCAGCCGAGCAGCGCACGCACCCGCTGCAGCCGCGCCGAGGCCTCGCGGAAGGTGGCCGGAAAACGGTCGAGCAGCGCACGCATCGCCGCCGACTGCCCCTGCGTGACCGCGGTCTCGGCATGGTCGGCCAGCACCGCCTCGGCGTCGCGCCAGCGTTCGGCCAGCAGCCACCAGTGCACGCGCTGCAGTGGCTCGGGTTCGCTCAGCGCGGCACGTTCCAGCAGTTGCGGCAGCAGCGCCGGCCTTTCGCGGCGCAGCCGGGCCTCGAGCGACTCGCGGAACATGTCGTGCAGCCGCAGCGTCGGCTCGGCGCCGGCCAGCGGCGTCGCGAACAGCCCGGCACGCTCGATCTCGTCGAGCCGCAGCGCCGCATCGGCGTCGCCCGACACCGCGGCGGCGCGCTCGGCCGACAGCACCGGCAGCACCGAGGTGCGCAGCAGGAACTCGCGCAGCGGGCTCGGCAGGCGGTCGATCACCTCCGCGGTGATGTAGTCGAAGCTGTGGCGGTCGATGCGCCCCGCACCCGAGGCCACCGCACCCGCGGGCTGCGCCTTCGCCGCGTCGAGCGCCAGCCGCAGCCCGGCAGGCCAGCCCTGCGTGCGATCGTGCAGCCGCGCGGCGACTTCAGGAGCCACCGACATCGTCGCCGCCAGCGCCGCCGACTCCTCGGGCGTGAAGCGCAACTCGGCGACGCGGAACTCGGCCACCTCGCCCTGCGCGTGCAGACGCGCCAGCGCCAGCGGCGGCTCCTCGCGCGTCGCGATCACGATCGTCCAGCACGCCGACAGCCGCTCGAGCAGCAGTTCGATGATCTCGAACAGCACCGGGTGCGGCGCACGGTGCAGGTCGTCGACGACGATCACGCCGTGCGGCACCTCGCAGGCGTCGAGCGCGTTGATCGCGTCGGCGACCACCTCACGCCGCTGCGGCGCGGTGGTGGCCTCGGCGGCGGCGCGCATCAGCGCCTCCGGCGCCACGCGCCACGGCGGGTCGTAGGGCTCGAGCGCGGCAATCAGGCACTCGAACAGCCGCATCGGGGTGTCGCCGGCGTCGCAGGAGATCCACGCCAGCGCGGTGCCCGCCGGAAGCGAATGCACCTGGCGCGCCAGCAGCGAACTCTTGCCATAGCCGGCGGGGGCGCACAACAGCACGAGCCGCCGCGACATCAGCGCCGCCGCGAGCGCTGCCGACAGCGCGGCGCGCTCGACCAGCGAGCCGGCACGCGGCATCGGGGGCTGGATCTTGGTACGCGCAAAGGACATTGCGGTCGCGGAGACGGTCGGCCAGACCGCAAGCCTACATGCCTGCCGGAACGAGTCGCCCCGTCGTGCGCGACGATCGTCGCGGCGAGCCCGCGTCACCCTCCATCGGGTGGATCGCCGACGCCCCTTTTGCCGGCTTCGCCCCTAGAGCGACGGATGTCGCTGCGACGCCGACGCAACCAGACTGCGAGGCGTCGTCCCGGAACGGTCGCGCACGCACATCGACGCCACCGCCGGCCGACACGCTGCCAGGGAGGCACGACGAGGAGCACACGATGGCCCAGACGATCACCCAGCCCTACGCGGCGCTGCCACCCCAGACCCGGCAACGGTTGGCCGGTGACATCGACGCCCACCTGAAGTCGCAGCCCAGTCCGGTGGCCTTCAGCATCGCCGCCGGCGGCGCCGGCGGCCGCCTGATGCCGCTCCTCTGGGCGGCGCTGTGCCTCGGCGGTGCGGCGCTCGCTGCGGCCAGCGACTTCGGGGCGCTGGTGCCCGGTGGCATCCAGCCCTGGGTGGCGAGCCTCGCGTACGCGGCGCTGATCGGCGGCGCGCTCGCCTTCGCGCTCGCGATGTGGCCGCTGCACCTGCGCGGCGTCGCGCCGCTGGCGCCGGGGGTGTTCTTCTTCGCGTGGGACATCGTCGACACCCGCAACGGCGGCTTCAAGGTGCATTCGCTGCGCGACCTGAAGCAGTTCGCCGCCACCGATGTCGTGACGCCCAACCACCAATACCTGCACACGCGGCTCGACTTCACGTTCGCCGACGGCAGCCAGGCGTCGTTCACGATCGCGCCGCGCGAAGCGGCGCAGCGGTCGATCGACCAGCTGCGCGCCCGCAACCAGCAGCTCAACGCGGCGCTGCAGTCGGGCAACGGCGCCGGCGTCGCCGCGCTCGACCCCTTCCACGCTATGCGCACCGGCGGCGCCGCGAAACCGCCGGCGAAGGCGGCCGAGAGCCCGCTTGGCAAGCTGATGCGATCGCGCTGGGCCTGGGGCGCGATCGGAGGGCTGCTGCTCGCGCAGCCGCTCTGGCTGGCGCGCAACGTCGCCAGCGACGAGGCGATGTTCAAGCTGGCCGGCAGCACCGGCACCGAGGCCGCGTACAAGGCCTATGTCGACCATGGCTGGCGCCATCTCGACGCGGCACGCGCCGCGCTGCCCCGCGCCGCGCTCGCCGACGCCCGCAAGGCCGGCACCGTGGTCGCGCTGCGCGGCGTGCTGCAGCGCTACCCGGCGGCAGGCCTCGGCAACGAGGTGGCCACCGACATCCACGCCATCTTCGTCAAGGCCTTCGAGCGCTTCCAGCGCCTGGCCACGCGCAGCGACGCCACTGTCGAGCCCTTTGTGCGCCAGCTGCTCGCGCGGCTCGAGGCGTCGGGCAGCTCGGCGGTCGGCGTCGCCTTCGTGCGGCCGGGCACCGACGCGCTCGCCCGCGTCGACAACCTGCGCCCGGGCATGGTGCCGTCGGCGAAGCACTTCGGCAGCGACAGCGCCGCCACGCGCGAGCGGCGCATGGTGGCCGAGCTCGCGAAGGGCTTCCGCCTCGTCTTCCCCGAGGACGTGCTGTCGCTGGTGGCCGCCGGCAACGCGCCGCCGCCGGAGCGGCCGCTGCTGCAGGTGGCCTACGAGATCGCGCCCTCGGGCGCCGTGTTCACGTCGTCACGCACCGGCAGGCGGTTCGTCGGGGTGGTGGTCACCTTCGAAGTCGTGTTCGCGGTACCGGGCGGCGGTGCGCCGTGGCGGACGTCGCTGAAGGTGCTGCCGCCGGACCGCTTCACCGTCTCGGGCAACGGCGCCGAGGACGACGGCGCGGTCTACGCGGTGATGGCCGACCGTGCCTTCGACCAGCTGTCGCAGCGGCTGAACGAAGCCTTCTTCGCCCCCAAAGGCCGCTGAACGAGCCCAGCAACCGCCGCACGAGCCAAGCCGTCGGCGCGGATCCGGCTCCGCCGGTCCGCTGCCGAAGCCCCCTTGGGGGGCAGCGACCGGGAGGGAGCGTGGGGGCTCAACGTCACGCGGCCTCGGGCTGCGGCGCCGCCATCGCGACGACGCGCTGCAGCAGCTCGATCGCCGCCGCCAGCACCGGGCCGGCCATCGGGTCGGCCTGCAGAGCCGCCATCGGCCCCTCACCGAAGTACAGGCCATCGGAGACGACGAAGCTCATCCGCAGGTTCTGCTGCGGCGGGGCACGGCGCGGCGAATCGCTCGGCCCGATGCGCTGCACCACTGCCAGCGACGCCGCCAGCAAGCGCTGAACCGCCGGCAGCAGCGGCGGCAGCGGGCCTTCGAAGATCGACACCCGGCCGGTGTGGTTCAGATAGCGCACGCTGCCGTCGGTGTAGGCGGCCAGCGTGTCGAGCCCGCCGTCGATCGGCACCTCGATCACCGCGCCCAGCAGTTGCCGGGGCGGCACGGCGTGGCCGTGACGGCGCAGCCAGCCGAAGGCGAGCGCGCGCACGCGGGCGTCGTGGCCATCGCCGTCGGCCAGCGCACGCACCTGCGCCGGCGTGGCCTGCGGCGACGCGAGCAACTGCTGCCAGGGCGCAGCGCCCTGACCGGCACGGGGCGTGAAGGCCAGCGGCTGGTCGCAGAACAGCCCGTTGTAGATCGCATCGGCGGCGGGGTCGGCATAGGGGGCGTGGGCGTTGTCGTTCATGGCATTTCCGTCGGGGTTGTGGCGGCCCGGATGGTCCAGGCGCCGCGTTTCAGCCCCGCTGCGGCACGCGCCGCGCCGCGTTTCGTTGGTCGCCACCGCATCGCACCGCGCGCCGCTACAGTGCACGCGATGTCCGCACCCACCGGGGCGCCGCTGCGCCAGGAGATCCGCTTCGCGCATGTCGCGTCGGGCGCGCGCATCGCGTGGGCGCGCAGCGGGCGCATCGGCCACGACGCGCCGGTGCTGGTGCGCACCGCGCACTGGATGACACATGTCGAGTACGACGCGGTGTCGCCGATCTTCAAGCCCTGGCTCGAACGGCTCGGCCGCGGGCTGCGGCTCGTGCGCTACGACGAACGCGGCTGCGGCCTTTCGTCGGGCGACGGCGTCGCGCTCGACACCCGCGCCGCGCTCGAGGAGATTGAGGTCGTGGTGCAGGCCAGCGGCGAGCCGAAGGTGGCGCTGCTCGGCATCTCCGGCGGCTGCGGCGCTGCCGTCACCTACGCGGCCAGCCACCCGGAGCGCGTGACACGCGTGGTGCTGCTCGGTGGCTACACGCACGGCCTGCTGGCGCGTTCGCCGTCGGCCGAGGCGCTGCAGGTCTTCGAAGCCACCGCGACGCTGATGCGCCACGGCTGGGGCCGTGGCGACTCGGCGGTGCAGCAGTTCTTCACCGCCTCGCTGGTGCCCGACGCCACGCTCGCGCAGCGCCAGGCGATGGACGAGCAGCAGCGCCGCTCGTGCGACGGCGCAAGGGCCGAGGCGATCTTCCGCGCCCGCACCGCACTGGATGTGCGTGCCTGGCTGCCGCAGGTGCGCTGCCCGGTGCTGGTGCTGCACGGCGAACACGACGCGATGGTTCCGGTGGCGCTCGGTCGCGAGCTGGCGGCGTCGATCGCCGGCGCGCGCTTCGAGACGCTGGCCACGCGCAACCACGTGCCGCTGCCCGGCGAGCCGGCGTTCGAACGCTTCTGCGATGTCGTCACCGAGTTCGTCAGCGCGCGCGACGGCCCGGCCGAAGGTGACTTCACGGTGCGCGAGCGCGAGCTGCTGCACCTGGTGGCGCAGGGGCTCGACAACCTGCAGATCGCGGCCCGCACCGGGCTCGCCGAGAAGACCGTTCGCAACCAGCTGTCGCGGCTGTATGCGCGCCTGGCCGTCGACGGCCGCAGCCACGCCGTCGTGCGCGCGCGCGAGCTCGGGTTCTGACCGAGGGCCACTGCCGGCCTGCGGCCCCACCGGGGGCGTTTGTCCCCTCCTTGCGCACACGATGCCCCGGGCGCGGGACACCCGCCGCCTCGCCCGAGCGGCATCGCGGCGGTGCAATGACGCATCGCCAACCACCACCGGAGCCCCAAGATGACGATGAGCCCCGCCGCCCGCTCGCTGCAAGTCTTCGGCATCTATCTCGTCGGCGCCGGCGTGCTGCTGGCCACCGTGCCCGCGCTGCTGCTCGCGCCGTTGCCGGTGCCGCCGCCGGCCGACGGCTGGGTGCATGTGGTCGGCCTCGTCGCCGCCGTGCTCGGCGCCTACTACCTGGTCGGCGCGCGTGCCGAACTGCTGTCGTTCATGGTCGCGTCGGTGTGGCTGCGTGTCGCGGTGGCGCTGGCCTTCGGCGCCTTCGTCTTCGCCGCCGTGCTGCCGCCGGCGCTGCTGCTGTTCGGCCTGGTCGACCTCGCCGGCGCCGCCTGGACGTGGCTGGCGCTGCGCTCGATGCGGGTCGGCATCGCGCTGCGCGCCGCCTGATGGCGCGGCGACGTTCCGGCCCTCTGATGTGATCCGGCTTGGCCGGTCACCTCAAACCCCCGCGGGGGCGGGTTGGGCGCAGCCCGGCCCTGGGGGGCCCTCACCAGGAGACTTCGATGCATGCCTTGTTCATGACCCTGCAGCGCGCCTGTGTGGCGCTCGGGCTGGCGGCCGGCAGCCTCGCCGTGGCTGCACCCATGCCCTTCACTGCGCACTTCGAAGGCCGATCCGACATCGTCGGCGTGGTCGACCCCAACGGCCCGGTGGTGCAGGTGCAGACCGCCGCTGCTGGCGCCGGCGTGCTCGGCTTGTTTCAGCCTGAATCCGGCAGTTACCCCGTCGCCGGCAGCTCCGGAGGGGGCTGCGGCGTCCCGATGACGGGCGCGATGCGGTCGCTGATGTAGCGCAGCAGGCAGCCCCAGCGGTCGAGGTCCTTG
>Ga0268299_1000400_pt1 | contig 140902 bp, 144 predicted proteins | sample NOBtaG_FD_193484 | JGI IMG/M metagenome (GOLD analysis project Ga0268299, IMG submission 193484) | Activated sludge microbial communities from bioreactor in Nijmegen, Gelderland, Netherland - NOB reactor | ecosystem: Engineered > Bioreactor > Aerobic > Activated sludge | place: Netherlands...
GCCCGGCACCATCGCCTCGGGATAGACGTCCGACACCGAGAAGCCGAGCACTTGGGTGTAGAATTCCACCGAGCGGGCGATGTCGCTCACGTTTAGAACGACATGGCCGATCTTGGCGATGCGGAACGGCAAGCCGTGCGGCCGCTTCAGGTTCTTGAGTTTATCGAAATCCGTGGCCATCGTTTTCCTCCCGCTGCATTCGGACCCGCCGCATCGCCGGGTCCAAGTTCAAACCCGTTCGCGAGCCATCGAATCCGATTATGCGCTAGACTGCGCGCGGGCCAAGGGGAGCGAGGGCGTGGCGATCGGCTTGCGGCATTTGCGGGCCTTCCTGGCGGCGGGCGAAACCGGCGGCGTCGGCAAGGCCGCGGCGCGCCTCCGCCGCACGCAATCGGCGATTTCGCGCTCGATCCACATTCTCGAGCGCGATCTCGGCGTGGCGCTGTTCGAGCGCCATCCGGCCGGCATGGCGCTGACCGAGGCGGGCCGGGCTCTGCTGGCGCGCGGCGCCGCGGCCGCCGCCGAGTTCCGGGCGATCGCCGGCGACATGAAGGCGCTGGATCTCCGGCGCGCGCCGCCGGCGGCCTCGCCGGTGTTCGCCTTGACGGTCGACAATAGCCGCTTCGAGGCGTTCCTGGCCGTGGCGGAGGATCACCACGTGGCCAGCGCCGCGCGCCGGCTCGGCCTCACCCAGCCTGCCGTCAGCGCCTCGATTCGTCAGCTCGAGGCCAATCTCGGTGCGCCGCTGTTCGAGCGGAGCTTGCAAGGCCTGCAGCCGACCCCGCTCGGCGAGGCGCTCGCCATGCGCACCAAGCGCGCCTTCGCCGAGCTCCGCCACGCGGCGGCCGAGATTTCGGCCATCGAGGGGGCGCTGGCCGGAAACGTCGCCGTGGGCGCGCTGCCCTTCGGGCGCACGATCATCCTGCCGCGCGCCATCAACCGCATGCTCGAGGCCCACCCGGGCCTGCGCGTTTCCACCACCGAGGGGCCGTTCGATACGCTGGCGCGGGCGTTGCGCTCGGGCGATCTCGATTTCATCTTCGGCGCGCTGCGCGAGCCGCCGCCGGCCGACGATATCGTGGGCGAGCCGGTGCTCCGCGACCATCTTTCGCTGCTGGCACGGAAGGGCCATCCGCTGGCGGGCGAAAAGGCGCTGCGCTTCGAGCGCGTACGCAAGCTCGGCTGGGTGCTGCCGCGCCAGGGCACGCCGGCGCGGCATTTGTTCGAGAGCCTGTTCGTCCGGCGCGGTTTGGCACCGCCCGGCGACGTCATCGAAACCAGTTCGCTCGCCATGGTGCGCGCCTTGCTGATGGAAAGCGACCGGGTGACGGTCCTTTCGCGCCATCAGGTCCACTACGAGCTGGCTTACGGCATGCTCGTCGAGCTGCCGCTCGATCTTCGCGAGACTGCCCGGCCGATCGGCTTCATGCGGCGCACCGGCAGCCGGCCTTCGCCCGGCGCCGCCCTGCTGATGGCCGCGATCCGGGCTGTTGCGGCGCAACAGGAGAAAGAAGGCCGTTAAGGCAAATCGAAGGCCCCGCGAGTGCTTGGCAATGGCCGCGCCCGTGCCCGCTCCGCTAAGATCGCCCGCGATCGTCCCGAAACAGACTGCCGCGGAAGCCAATGGCCGAGACCACAAAGAAGACGGCGCCGTCGAAGACGGCCCTGATCGTCAGCGCGCATTCTGCCGATTTCGTCTGGCGCGCGGCGGGCGCCATCGCGCTCTATGCGCAGCGCGGTTACCGGGTTGTCGTCGTTTGCCTTTCCTACGGCGAGCGCGGCGAATCGGCCAAGCTCTGGCGCGTGCCCGGCATGACGCTCGACAAGGTGAAGCAGGACCGCCACGGCGAGGCCGACCGCGCGACCAAGCTCCTGGGCGGCGAATTGGTGGTGTTCGACGCCGGCGACTATCCGATGCGGCTCACCGACGAGCACCTCTACCGGCTCGCCGATCTCTACCGCGAGCTTCACCCCGAATTCGTGCTGACGCATTCGTTGGCCGATCCCTACAATTTCGACCATCCGCTCGCCGCCCGCATCGCCCAGGAGGCGCGCATCGTCGCGCAAGCCCACGGCCACAAGCCCGGCGAAAAGGTATTGGGCGCTCCGCCGGTGTTCCTGTTCGAGCCCCATCAATCGGAGCAATGCGGCTGGAAGCCCGAAGTATTCCTCGACATCACCGGCGTGTGGGAGCTGAAGCGCAAGGCGATGGAGATGATGGCGGCGCAGGAGCATCTCTGGGACTACTACACCCGCGTGGCCCTCCAGCGCGGGGTGCAGGCCGCGCGCAATTCGGGCAAGTCCGGCATCAAATATGCCGAGGCCTTCCAGCGCGTCTTCCCGCAGGTCACGGATCACCTGGCATGACCAGCATCGCGGTCCGCACCATCGAGCGCGCCGATCCGGCGCTGATCGCGGCCTTGGAAGAACAGGGCGTCGCCACCGTTCACGAAGCCCAGGCGCGCACCGGGCTCATGAAGCCCTCTATGCGTCCGATCTATGCCGGCGCCCGCATCGCCGGAAGCGCGGTGACGGCGCTCTGCCCGCCCGGCGACAATTGGATGATCCACGTCGCCATCGACACCATGAAGCCGGGCGACATCCTCGTCGTCGCCATCACCAGCGACTGCACCGACGGCTATTTCGGCGAGCTGCTGGCCACGTCGATGCGGGCGCGCGGCGTCCGCGGCCTCGTCATCGACGCCGGCTGCCGCGACGTGCGCGAACTCACCGAAATGCGTTTTCCGGTGTGGTCGCGCGCTATCTCGGCCCAAGGCACGGTCAAGGCGACGCTCGGCTCGGTCAACGTGCCGGTGGTCTGCGCCGGAGCGTCGGTCGTTCCCGGCGACGTCATCGTCGCCGACGACGATGGCGTGGCCGTGGTGCCGCGCGAGAATGCGGCCAAGGTCGTCGAGGCAAGCAAGGCGCGGCTCGCGCGCGAAGACGGGCGGCGCAAGCGCCTCGCCGCCGGCGAGCTCGGCATCGACATCGACAAGGCGCGGCCCGAGCTGGAGAAAAAGGGCTTGCGCTATATCGAGGGACCGGTCGCTTGGCGCCGCCCGCTCGACGGTTGAAGCGAAAGGAGCGGCGCATGGACAGCAAAGCGAACAAGGACGGCGGCGCGCGCCCGGCCTGGGAAACCGGCGTCGAGAAGCTGCCGATCCGGAGCCGGCTGATCGACTTCGCGCAGCCGCTGCCCGGCACTTATCTCACTACCGGATCGCGCGCGCAGCGCGGCTACCGGCTCTCGAAATTCTGCATGGCCTTCATGAAGCCGGCCAACCGCGACGCCTTCAAAACCGATCCGGAGCGCTTCATGAGCGAGTTCGATCTCAGCGACTACGAGAAAGACCTGATCCGCACCGAAAATTTCAACGCCATGGTGCGCTATGGCGTCAACGCCTTCATGATCTTCAAGGTCGCGAACATGCTCGGCATCAACCAGAACCAGACCGGCGCCAAGATGCGCCTCCAAAGCTACGAAGAATTTCTCGCCACCCGCAACACCAAGGACGCGCTCTGATGGCGGCGCCGGCGCATGGCCGCATCATCGGCGGGCTCGGCTCGCCGCACGCGCCCTCGATCGGCGCGGCCTACAATGGCGGCCGGCATTTGACGCCGTCGTGGAAGCCGTTGTTCGACGGCTATTGGCCGATGCAGGCCTGGCTCGAGAAGAAGAAGCCCGATCTCCTCATCGTGGTCGCCAACGATCATGCCAACACCTTCTTCTTCGATCGCTATCCCACCTTCGCGCTGAGCGTCGCCGCCGAGCACGAGATCGCCGACGAAGGCTGGGGCAAGTGGCCGCTGCCGCCGATCCCCGGCAATTCCGAATTCGCCTGGCAGCTCGCGCATTCGCTGGTCGATCAGGAATTCGACATCGCCGTGTGCCAGGAGATGCCGCTGGATCACGGCTTCTTGACGCCGCTCTCGTGCTTCTTCCCGCCCGAGCGGCGCTGGGCCGTGCCGGTGCTGCCGGTCTGCGTGAATGTGCTGCAGCCGCCGATCCCGAGCGCCCAGCGCTGCTTCGCGCTCGGCCGTGCCATCCGCCGCGCGGTCGAGGCGTATCCCAAGAAGCTCGACGTGGTGATCGCCGGCACCGGTGGCCTTTCGCACCAGTTGAGCGGCGAGCGCTACGGCTTCAACGACACGGCCTGGGACAACGAGTTCCTCGACCTGATCGAGACCGATCCCGAGCGCATCGCGCGCATGACGCACCAGGAATTCATGACCCGCGGCGGCGCCGACAGCGTCGAGGAGATCATGTGGCTCGTGATGCGCGGCGCGCTCTCGCCGAAAGTCCGGCGTGTCCATCGCAACTACTATCTGCCCATGGTCACCGGCTTCGCCCAGGTGATCTTCGAAGACCTCGCCGCGGAGGCACACGGCGAAGCCACGGCCCGCGCGGCGGCGTGAAGGCCGTGGCGAAAGCGCCGCTCATCCTGCTGCCGGGCCTGATGTGCGACCGCGTGGTCTGGCGCGAAATGCTGCCGGCGCTCGACGCCGACCGCGACATCGACATCGCCGCCTATGGCGACATCGATTCGCTCGGCGGCATGGCCGAACGCGTGCTCGATCTGGCGCCCCCGCGTTTCGCCGTGGCCGGCCACTCGATGGGCGGGCGGGTGGCGCTCGAGGTTTTCCGGCGCGCGCCGGCACGCGTCGCCGGTCTCGCCTTGCTCGACACCAACTATACGCCGCGCCCGGCAGGCGAGGCGGGCGAGCGCGAGGAACGCGAGCGCATGGCGCTGCTGTCCCTCGCCCGCGCCGCGGGAACGCGCGCCATGGGCGAGAAATGGGTGCAAGGCATGGTGCATCCCGCGCGGCTCGGCGATCGGGACTTGATCGACGCCATCCTCGACATGTTCGCGCGCAAATCGGCCGATGCGTTCGCGGCCCAGATCCGGGCGCTACTCGACCGGCCCGACGCCGGCCCGCTGCTGGCGCGCGTCGCATGCCCGGCGCTCGTGCTGTGCGGGCGCGAGGATTCGTGGGCCCCGCTTGCGCGCCACGAGGCCATGGCGGCCGCAATCCCCGGCGCGCGGCTTGTGGCGATCGGCGAGTGCGGCCACATGGCGCCAATGGAGCGCCCGCGCGCGGTGGCTGCCGCATTTAGGGAATGGCTTGAAGAAATCGATTCGGAAACCGGCCGGCGCAGCGCGCCGAAGCGCGCCGCGGCGAGCTGAGACGGAGGATAGCCTCATGGGCGAATTCGCCTTCAAGACCATCGGACTCATCGGCTTCGGCGAGGCCGGCGGAATCCTCGGCGCCGATCTCGCACGGCAGGCCACGGTGCGCATTTACGACATTCTGCTCGACGATCCGGCCCGCGCCGGCGCGATGCGGGCGAAAGCCGCGGCGGCCGGGGTCGAGATCGGCGCATCGCACGCGGCCGCCGTCGGCGGCGCCGATCTCGTGATCTCGGCGGTCACCGCCGCGTCTTCGGTCGCGGTTGCGAAAACGGTCGGGCCGCATCTCGGCCGTGGCCAGATCTATCTGGATATCAACTCGGTCTCGCCCGAAACCAAGCGCGACAGCGCGGCGGCGGTCGAGGCCGGGGGCGCCGATTATGTCGAGGCGGCCGTGATGGCCGCGTTGCCGGTCAAGCGCGTTGCCACGCCCATGCTGCTCGGCGGCAAGCGCGCCGAGGACGTGGCGGCCGGCCTCGCCCGCATGGGGTTCGCCGCCGCCGCCGTCGCCGACACGATCGGCGTCGCGTCGGCGATCAAGATGTGCCGCAGTGTGATGATCAAGGGGTTGGAAGCGCTGACGGTCGAATGCCTGCTCGGGGCCCGGCGTTACGGCGCCGAGGCGCATGTGCTCGCCTCGCTGCATGGCACCTTTCCCGGCATGGGCTGGCAGGCGGAGCTGCCGAATTATCTCGTCAGCCGCGTGGCCGAGCACGGCAAGCGCCGCGCCGCCGAGATGCGCGAGGTGGCGGCGACCCTCGAAGACGGCGGCATCGCGCCGCGCATGGCCGCGGCCACGGCTGGCTTGCATGATTGGCTGGTCGAAGCGCTGGCGGCGCGCGGCCTCTCGTTCAAATCCAACGGCGCCTTCGATTGGCGGCAAGCGGTGGATGCGGTGCTCGACGGGACGGTGGAAGAGGCCATACGCGGGAATGGTGCGCGTGGCGCAACGACCCGAACCACGTCATCCTGAGCGAAGCGAAGGATCTCGCCTCAGCGCGGAGACTGTTGGCCGCTCATACAAGATCCTTCGCACCGCCCGAGGGGGCGGCGCTCAGGATGACGGTGCGCGTCACCCCCACAGCCGTTTCGACGCGATCCTGGCGCCTTCGGCCAGGGCGGCGAGCTTCTTCCAGGATATCTCCGGGTCCATCTTGCCGAAGCCGGCGAAGGTGCCGAAGCCGCAATCGGTGCCGGCGATCACGCGCGCGCGGCCGACGTTGCCGGCAAAGCGCTCGATGCGCTGCGCCACCAGCTCCGGGTGCTCGACATAGTTCGAGGTGGAGGTGATGACGCCGGGGATCAGGATCTTGTCGTCCGGAATCTTGGCGTCGCGCCAGGCCGTCCATTCGTGCTCGTGGCGCGGATTGGCGGCCTCGAAAAGTATGGCCGACGGTTTCGCCCGGAGGACGATGCCCATGATCTTCTCCACGCCGATGTCGTGGTCGTGCGGGCCCTCGTAATTTCCCCAGCAGATGTGCATGCGCACCTTCCCGGCGGGAATACCGTCGAGCGCGTGGTTGAGCGCCTCGACGTGAAACGCCGCGCGCTTCAGGAACGCGGCCTCGTCGAGGTCCTGGAAGCCGGTGTGCTTGGCCATGGCGAGGTCGGGGCAATCGAGCTGCAGCACGAAGCCGGCATCGACGATGGCACGGTATTCCTCGCGCATCGCCGCGGCGACGGCTTCGACATAGGCCTCGTGCGTCGGATAGTAGGCGTTGGGCTGGAAGGCGGTGACGAGTCCGGGCGAGGCCGAGTTGAGAAAGCCCTCGGCCACCCGCGCGCCGGCGAGCGCCGCGCGGAAATTCGCGATGTCGCGCTCGAGCGGATGGCGGTTGGCGACGGCGATGGGGCCGTTGCAGGTCGCGCGCCGAAAAGGCTGCGCGCCGGTCATCTTTGCCATTTTGGCCATGAAGTCCGGATGGCCGCGCACGTCGAGCGGCGGCTTGCGGTCCTGGTGGCCGCCGAAGCCCGAGAGCCGCTCCTGCATGTAGGTGGAATAGCCGATTTTGCTGAGCTCGCCGTCGCTCACGACGTCGATGCCGGTGGCGGCCTGGCGAGCCACCGCTTCGGCGACGGCGCGCGCCGCCGCGGCGTCGAAGACGCGCTCGTCCACGGCCTCGCCCTTCTCCTTCGCCAGGAGCAGATCGACGAGCGCCGGCGGGCGCGGCAGGCTGCCCACATGCGTCGTCAGGATCCGGTCGGTACTGATCTGCATCGTTTCGTCCCTGTCGCTGCCGAACCCTGACTACCTGGGCGGCCGCGCCGCCGTCGATGCCAAAGGCGGCACACACCGTTCGAATCGGCTATGGGCCCGCGGGCACCGTCCGGTAGGCGCGCGCGCGGCGCGCCGCCGCGAATTCGCCCACGACGATCAGCACGGCGAGCGGCGCCGCCACGACATTGGCCCAGAAGGCCCAGGCCGCGATCTCGTGCGGCACCAAGAGGGCGAGCCCGATCACGAGGAACGCCGCGCGGTGGACGATCGGCATGCGGCGGATGGCGTGGCCCACCATGCCCGCCGAGATGAACCAGATTCCGGCGACGGCGGTGACGAAGGCGACGACGATGTCGACGACCGAGCCCGACTGCAGCAGCAGGCTCGGCGAGAACACGAACAGGAACGGGACGATATAGGCGGTCCAGCCGAAACGCGTGGCGGTAAAGCCGGTGCGCATCGGATCGGCGCCCGCCATGGACGCGGCGAAGAAGGCGCCGATCGCCACCGGCGGAGTCACGAACGACATCATGCCGAGATAAAGGATGAACATGTGCGCGGCGAGCGGCGTGATGCCGAGATCGACCAGCGATGGGGCCACCAGCGCCGCGAGGATGACGTAGACCGCGAGGGTCGGCATGCCCATGCCGAGGATGATGCAGAGCACGGCGGCGATGACGAGCAGCGCGATCAGGCTCGTGCCGCCGAGCTTCACCAGGAACACGGTGAGCGCGAAGCTCAGGCCAGTGATCTGGAGGATGCCGATGATGAAGCCGGCCGCGGCGCTGATCATGACGATGTCGAGCGTGGCGTTGCCGGTCTCGACGATCGCCTGCCACAGCCGGCGGACCGGCATGCGCTTGCCCTGGTAGCCCAACGCCACGCCGAGCACGAGCACCGTGCCGGCGGCATACATCGCCGCCTCCTCGGCTTCGCGGTTAGCCCAGAAGATCACGCCGATCAGCACCCCGAAGGGCAGGACGAAGATCCAGCCGGTGGCGATCACCGTCAGCATACGCGGAATCATCGCCTCCTCGACGCGCGTGATGCCGAGCCGCGCGGCCTCGAGGTCCGCCTGGATGAACAGCGCGATGTAGTAGAGCAGCGAGGGGATAAGGGCCGCGACGACGACGGCGCCGTAGGAGATCTGCAGGAAATCCGCCATCACGAACGCGACGGCGCCCATCACCGGCGGCATCAGCTGGCCGCCGGTCGAGGCGGTCGCTTCGACCGCCGCTGCCATGTGCGGCGGAAAGCCGGTGCGCTTCATCAGCGGAATGGTGACGACGCCGGTGGCGAGGATGTTGGAGACGACGATGCCCGAGATCGAGCCGAACATGCCCGAGGCGCAGACCGAGATCTTGGCGGCACCCCCGCGATAGCGGCCCATCAGGGCGAGCGAGATGTCGTTGAAGAAATTCGAGCCGCCCGAATGCAGCAACAGTTGGCCGAACAGGATGAACGGGATGACGACCGTGATGCCGACCAGCAGCACCAGGCCGAAGAGGGCGCTGCCGTCGAGGCCGAGATAGATCACCAGGCGGTCGAGCTTGACCTCGCGGGTTTGCAGCGGGCCCGAGAAGAAGTGCCCGACCAGCGCATAGACCGCGAAGAAGAGCACGATGACGACCAGCGAATTGCCGACCGTGCGGCGCAAGCCCTCGACGCTCAGGACGATCAGGACGGCGGAAACGGCCACCCCATCGGCCGGCACCTGGTAGAGATGCTCGGAGAAGTAGGGATAGCGGAACGCCACGTACCACCCGGCGGCGAAGCCGCCGACGCTGGCGGCGGCGTCGTACCAGGGGACGGCCGGCCGCGCCGCCTTGCGCCGCACCGGATAGCGCAGATAGACGAGGGCGAGCGCCACGCCGAGCGAGGCGGCCAGCAATTGCTCGGCCAGGAAGACGAAACCGAGTTTGCGATAGAGATCGAGGGCCCAGGCGAGCGCGCCCAGCGCGAGCACCGCCGCCAGCGCGGTCTCGAGCGTGTGAAGGGCCGCGCTGCGCGGGGCCGCGGGTTCCGCCGGCAGATCCACCTCGGCCGGCGGCGTCACCGGCTGCTCACTTGCCCTGCCAGATCCCGGCTTCCTTGAAGAACTTCACGGCGCCCGGGTGATACTGCATGTCGTCGAACTGCGTCGCCATGCCGGCGTCGGTGAAGGCGCCGAACGAGGGATGGCCCTTCACCAATTCGGCCTTCTTGCCGTGGATGGCCTTGACCGATTTGTAGACCACCTCGTCGGGTACCTTGGCCGCGGCGAGAATGAGGATGTGGTAGCCCATCAGCCAAGTCGGCGACTCGACGCCGGCATAGTGCGGCGCCGGATTGACGAGAACCGGCCGATAGGCCTTGCGAATTGCCTGCATGCGCTTAGTCGCGTCGGCGGAATTGTCGAGCGAGAGGAAGCGCACGCCGTTGAGCGAGGCGTGCACCTCCGCCACCTTGGGTCCGCCCACCGCGAACTGGAACGCATCGGTCTTGCCCGCCTTGAAGTCGTCGGCCGCGCGCAGCAGGTTCGAGACCGGAACCGCGTCCACGTCCTTGAGGCTCAGGCCGGCGGTGGCGAGCATGGCGTTGGCGAGCGGGATGCCCTGCTTGAAGCCCTGCCAACCGGTGCCGAAACGCTTCCCCTTCAGATCCGCCACGGTCTTGATCGGCGAATCCTTGCGCACGATCAGGCCGACCGCGAACGGCATGATCGTGAAGGCGACGCGGAGGTTCTTCATCGGCCGGCCTTGGTAGTCCTCCGTGCCGGTGGCGGCGACGTGGGATTCGTCGCTGCTGGAGAGCGCCATTTCCGCCTGGCCCTCGTCCACCGCGCCGAGGATGGCGGACGGCGAATTGAAGCTCACCACGCGCGTCTGCAGGTCCGAGTTTTCCTGGATCACCTTGGCGATGACCTGCGCCTGGGCGTGATTGATGGCGCCCGGCGGCAGGGTCGACATCGAAATCGGATCGGCGGCGGCCGTCACGGCCCCGATTGCGGCCGCGGCGAGCGCCGCGGCGAAACCGTTCCAACGCAGCATGTGCTTCGTCATGGTCGTCCTCCCTGGATCGCGAATGTGGGTCGCGTTGTTCTTGTCGGGACGACACTAGGGCCCGTTTCGGCGCGCTTCAAGGCTCGGGCGCCGCGGGTAGTTTCCGCGCGGTATGCGGGCGTTCCGCTCGCGCCGCGATCAGCGAAAGTTCCCTGAAGTTTGCGTGAATTTTCCGCTGGTTGCGCGGCTGCCGGCGCTTGCGCTCGCGGGCCGGAGCGCGCACTCTTGAGCCGAGCCGCTCCCCGAAATCCGCCGAATGCCCGACGCCGCCGCACCGCAAGACAAAGTTCGAGTCGCCGGCGAGGCCAAGCGCCTCCCCTGGTCCACGTTGCGCGGACGGCTCCTGTTCGTCCTGGCGCTGACCAATCTGCCGCTGATCGCACTCACCCTCGGCCTCGCCATCGAGCGCGCCGAATACGACCGCGTGCAGGCCGAGCGGGCGCTGCGCACCGAAGTACTCTTGGCATCGGGCTCGCTGAAGGAAGTGATCGAGGGCGTGCGCCAGCTGCTGTTCGCCACCGCCAGCTCGCCGGCGGTCAGGAGCCGGGACTCGGCGCGTTGCGCGCAATATTTCCGCAACATGCAGCCGCGCTTGCTCGACCGCTACACCAACATCTGGTTCGTCGACACCGAGGGCCGGACGATTTGCAGCATCGTGCCGTTCGACGCGAAGGTGCGCGTCGACGACCGCGAGTGGTTCCGCGAAGCGCGCGACACCCGCGATTTCTCGCTCGGCAAGATCGCGGAAGGCGTGGCCTCGGGGCAGCAGGTGATCTCGGCGAGCTATCCCGTCGTCGACGACGGCAAGTTCGTCGGCGTGATCGGACTCGGCCTCCGCGTGAGCTGGCTGACCGGTGCCGTCACGCGTCGCACCAACACCGGCGACGACGTCACCGTCACCGTCACCTTCATGGACGGGCGCGGCCAGCTCGTGATGTCCGACAAGGACAAGTCGGCGCAGGGCCTGCTGCCCGCGGAACGCCTTGATCCGACGCGCCTGCGCGACTCGATCGTCCAGGCCCTCGGCCGCGACGGCCGGCCCCATCTCTACGTGATCGAGCGGCTGTTCGCCGACGATCTCTTCATGGTCGGCATCGCGCCCGCCGACACGCTTTACGCGCGCGCGCTGGCCGCGTTCGGCGAACTACTCGGGCCGGTCATCCTCATCGTCGTGCTCACCTTCGCCGTGGTCGGGGTCGGCGTCTACCGATTGGTGCTGCAGCCGCTCGCGGTGTTCACGCAGGCGGTCCGCGCCTATCGCGCGGGCGATTTCACCTTCCGGCCGAATCCCGGCCGCGCGCCGGTCGAGATCCACGACCTCGCCGACCAGTTCGGCAAGATGGCGCGCGCCATCTCGCAGCGCGAGCGCCGGCTCGAACGCGTCATCGTCCACCGCGACGGGCTGATCGCCGAGATCCATCACCGGGTGAAGAACAATCTCCAGATGGTGGCGAGCCTCTTGAGCCTCCAGAGCGGCCGCGTGCGCTCCGAGGAGGCGCGCGAAGCCCTCAATTCGGCGCGCCGGCGCGTCCTCTCCCTCGCCGTGCTGCACAAGCATCTGTTCGAGCGCGACGACGTGGAGAACGTCGATGTCGGCCAGTTCCTCGAGGATCTCTGCATCCAGCTTCGCGGCTCGCATGTCGGCAGCTACGACGCGCGCATCAAGATCACCTGCGAGCACGACCCGCTGATCCTGCCGACGCGCGACTCCATCGCGCTCGGCCTCGTCGTCACCGAGGCGGTCACCAACGCCACCAAGTATGCGTTCCCCGGCAAGCGCTCGGGCAAGATCGACGTGCGCCTGGCGGTCTCGGGCGACCGGGTGCGGCTCTCGATCAAGGACGACGGCGTCGGCGAGGAGGGGTCCGTCGAGCCCGCGCTCTCGGGCGGCCTCGGCCGCTCGCTGATGGAGGGGCTGGCAGGGCAGCTGAGCGGCACGCTCCAGGTGCGGCGGGAGCACGGCACCGAGGTGCTGATCGAGTTCACCGTCGATCGATCGATGCAGGCCAAGGCCAAGCCCGCGGAGCCGCCCCCCACCGAGGACTGATCGCCGCCGTTGCGGCATCGAACGGGGCCCCAAAAAAGAATGAGGATGCCGGCCCGGGGAAGCCGGCATCCTCAGTGTTGTCGCGGTTCGCGCTCCGTCGGGCGGCGGGGCAAGGGGGAGGGGTGCCGCCCAAAACGCGCCCCGCGACATTCATCGAACCCTGGCGGCCCGCCGTTCTTGCGTGCAAGCCGGCCGGAGTTCAATCAAATCATTGATTCGGCGGCATTTCGATCACGAGGCGCCGCTTCATCGGCTATTAGAACGCCGGTCGTCGAAGAGAGTTCCCGGGAATTTTTCCGGCGATCAGGCCGGGGCCGACAGCGTCGCCGGGGCGGACGGCGCCGGTGTCGCGGCCGGCGCTTCCGTCGGCGCCGGCGCCTTCGCGGCGACGTAGGCGCGCCAGGCGGTGACCGTGAACAGCAGCATCGGCACGGCCAGCAACGCGCCGCCGATGCCCCACAGCCAGCCGCCGATCAGCAAGGCGAGCACGACTAGGAAGGGATCGAGCGTCAGCCGCCGCCCGAGGACCGCCGGGGTCACGAAATTGGCCTCGACGACGTGGACGCCGGCGGCCACCCCGGGCGCGATCAGCGCATAGGGCAGGGAATCGAAGCTCGCCAAACCGGCGATGAAAACGAGCACGACGCTCGCCGCGGCCCCCAGAAACGGCACGAAATTCAACAGCGCGATGGCGGCGCCGAGAACCGCCGCGTCCGGAAGCCCGATGAAGTGGAACGCGATCGCGAGGATGACGCCCAAGGCGGCATTGATGCCGGCGATGGTCGCCATGTAGCGGCCTAGATCGGCTTCCGCCTGGCGCACCGCGCGATAGACGCGGCGGCGGGCGCCAAGGCTGCCGAAAAAGCCGATGAATGCCCGCTCCGGCGCCGCCGGGCGGACGAGAAGATAGAAGAACAGCATGAGCGTGGCGCCGATGTTGACGACGAAGTCGGACAGCCCGCCGAACACACGGTCGATGAGGCCGCGCCGATGGAGCGCCACTTCGGGCGGCGATGCTTGTCCTTCCGGCTTCGCGATCTTCTCGACCTTGTCGGTCACCTCGCGCATCTTCTCGACCGGCCGCATGATGCTGCCGATCTTCTCCTGCACGCGCAGGATCATCGACGGCGCCTTGTCGACCAATCCGCTCACCGGCGCGGCGAGCACCGAAAACCCCGCAAGCAGCAACCCGGCGAGGAGGAGCGCCATGCTGAAGGCAAACGGCACCGGCCCAATTCCGGCGCGGCCGAAGCGGCGCCGCAACGGGGCGAACAGGTAATAGAGCACGGCGGCGCCGCACAGCGGAATGAGAACCGGCGCCGCATAGGATGCGCTCGCGAACATGGCGATCACGGCCAGAATCCAGAGCGCGACCGTGCCGGCACCGGCTTTCGCCGGCGCGAAGCGCGGCATCGGCACGCCCGAGCCGAACAATCGCGTGCGCCAGCGATACCCCATGGTGTCGAAAAGCCTGCGCACGGCGTCAGTCGCGCGCGCAGGACGGCGCGGATTGCCGGCGATCGGCGCCCGAGGCGATTCCGGACAGGAACGCGGCGGCGAGCGTGCCGATCAGGATCGCGTTCTCGGCTTTGGCGCCGCTATTGCCGGCGAGGGCGGCGTTCCGCGCCTTCCGGTCGCGCGCGCGTGCCCCCTGCCACGCGATCGCGCCCACGAGCAGGCCCGCGAGCGCCGCTGCGGCGCCGGCCGCGGCAAGCGCCGCCCAAGGCGGGGCGAGTGCCGGCTGCACGGCGAGGAAGACAGCCGCGGCGACGCCGAGATTCGCCACGATGGCGCCGGCGAAAGCGATGATGGCGGCGACGCCCGCCCACGCCACGGCGCGCTTGCCCTCGGCGGCGCGGTTGCCCGCAAGCCAGAGCTCGACGATCGTCAGGATGGCGCGCAACATCGCGCGGACCGGCCTCAGGAGTGGCGCGAGAGCAGCTTCCCCACGAGAAGGCCGACGCCGGCCGCGATCGCGATGCTGAGATAGGGATTCGCCTTGATCGTCTTCCCGGCGGTTTTCATCGCGCGGCGGCCCTCGGCGAGCGCCGCATCGTAGGCCTCCGAGGCTTGCTCGCCCGTGTGCGAGATCGTGCGCTTGGCGCCGTCGACGAGCGAGCCGGCGGCCCCGTTTGCGAGGCGCCCGACCGTGCCCACGAGACCGTCGATATCGGCGCGCAGCTGCACGAGCTCGTCGCGCACCGACGCTTCGGAATCGGCCGCTTCTTTCTTCTGGGTCATTTTAGCCTCCAAGGGTGAAAACGATCACGGGTGGGCGTCGCCCGCCCGGCCGGCGACGGCGGACGGCTCGAATTTCGCGCTGCGGGCGCGCAGGCGCTCGGCCGCGAATTCCCAATTGGCGAGCTCGTCGAGGAACACCTCGACGAAGCGGTCGCGCTTGTTCCGGTGGTCCACGTAGTAGGCGTGCTCCCAGACGTCGAGCACGAGCAGCGGGCGCGAGGCGCCGTCGGCCAGCGGCGTGCCGGCATTCGGGAGCGCCATGATCTGGAGCTTGCCCTTGCGAAGCGCGAGCCACACCCAGCCGCTGCCGAACAAATCCGCGGCGGCCTTGGCGAATTCGTCGCGGAAAGCGCTCCAACTGCCGAAATCGCGCGCGATCTTCTCCTTGAGCGCCGCGGGCGGCGTGCTGCCGCCGGGCGCCAGGCAATGCCAGAAAAAGGTGTGATTCCAGACCTGGGCCGCGTTGTTGAAGATCTTCTTTATCTTGGCGCCGCGCGCATTCGCCGTGCTGACGATGATGGTCTCGAGATCGCGCTCCGCGAATTCCGTGCCCTCGATCAGGCCGCACAGCTTGTCGAAATAGGTCTTCTGGTGCTTGTCGTGATGCAGCGCGAGCGTTTCGGCGCTCATGTGCGGCGCGAGCGCGTCATGGGCGAACGGCAGCGGGGGACACTCGATCCGCATGATATTGTTTCCTGTTGAAAAGCCGGCGCATCGGCGCGGCTACAAGTTAAACGTCCGCCGCCTGGTCGAGTTCCCCGCCTCAAGCACCTGAGGTACAACGGAACCGACGTCGGGAACTGGCGCCCCTGCGGAGCGTTATGGCGAGGCGCGGGTGGAACGCGATCGCGCCCGGTGTGCCCTGCGACGGGCACCGGACGGCTCGGCTTCCTGCGGCCGGGATTTGCCGAGATCCGCCTCTGAGGGGAGGTCAGCCGCGATGTCATCAGCAACCCCGCTCGTGAGCGCCGCATGCCGGCAAGCGGCAATGCCGGCGCTCGCGACGGAATAGGTGCCGCAATGCAGGTCATCGATCCATTCTACCGCGAGCTCGGGGCGTTTCTCGAGCCGACGCGCGAGGAAACCGCGTTGCTCACCCGCGTGCTCGATCGGCGGCGCGAATGCGCGGCGGGCGAAATTCGGCGCCGTTCGATCCCGACGAACTCGCCAAGAGCGTCTGAAACGAGCGCAGACGCGCCGGTGCCCCGCTTTGATCTTTGTTTTTACCTGCGCTAAGGCTGACGCGCCGGCGCGGCCCTACTGTGCAGAGACCGCAACCAAGTGAGAGACGTAATGGCGTACTCGACGGGAGAGATTGCCGCGAAGCTTCCCTATCTCCGCCGCTACGCGCGCGCCCTCACCGGCAGCCAGGCCGCGGGCGACGAATACGTGCGCACTTGCCTCGAGATCATCGTGCGCGACAAGCACCCGGTCGCGGAAAACATCGATCTCCAGACCGAACTCTTCCGCCTCTTCCACAAGGTCTACGCCTCGGCGACCCCGGCCATGGCCGCGGCCAAGCTGGGCGGCGATCCGGCGCTTCGCACGGTGATGGCGCTGCCGCCGATCGAACGCCAGGTGCTGCTGCTGTCCGCGCTCGAGCGCTATTCCTTCGCCGACGTCGCCTTCATCCTCGGCGTGGCGGAAGAAACGGTGCGCGATCTCTTCAACCGCGCGCAGGAATCCATGCTGAGCCTGGCGAAGGCGCGCGTGCTCATCATCGAGGACGAGCCGGTGATCGCGCTGGAGCTGAAATCGATCGTGGAAAGCCTCGGCCACACCGTGGTCGGCACCGCCGACCGCGAGCGCGATGCGATCGCCATCGCCGACCGGACCAAGCCCAATCTCGTCCTGGCCGACATCCAGCTGCGCGGCGAGGACAGCGGCATCGAGGCGGCGCGCGAGATCCTGAAGCGTCACGCGGTGCCGATCATCTTCATCACGGCCTATCCGGAACGCCTGCTCACCGGCAAAGGCGTGGAGCCCACCTTCATCATCTCCAAGCCCTACGATCCGAGCATGGTCAGAGCCGCGGTCTCGCAGGCGCTGCACATCGCGAGCGGCGCCTAGCGCGCCGCCGGTCAGCGCCGGCCGAATTTCTCGATCAGATCGAGCATGTCCTTCGGGATCGGCTCTTCGAGCGCCTTCTTGCCGAATTCCTGCAGCTTCACGGCCTGGCGCCGGAGCCGCTCCACCTCCTCGGCGAGGCGCGGCTCGGCGGCGAGCCGCGCTTCCACGCGGGCGCGCGCCGGCACATCGAGGCGGCCCTCGATGTAGTCCTGCAGATCCGCGTCGGTGATGATGGGGCGCTCTGTCATGCGGGTTCGCGCGTCGCCGTCGGCTGCGGAGAGGCAATTTCGGCGCGCCGCGCCGAACGCTGGCTATACATTACTAACACGGTCATTCCGAGGACCATTCCTTCAGCATCGCGCGCGCCCGCGACAGGCGGGAGCGGATCGTTCCGACCGGCACCCCCAGCACGGCGGCGGCTTCCTCGTAGTCGAAGCCCTCGACGCCGCACAGCATCAACACCTCCCGGAAGCGCGGCGGCAGGCGGCGGATGGCACCCGCGAGTTCCGCCAGGGTCGCCGATTCGAACTGACCGCCCTTTTGCGACGGCTCGGGCACGCCGTCGGCATCGATATCATGGCGCACCGGGCTCCTCCGCCGGCGGCGCCACTCGCCACGCAGCACATTCTGCAGGATCGTGAACAGCCACGCCCGAAGATTGCCCTCCGGATCGAGCTGGGGCAGTGCGCCCAGCGCCCGGATGAGCGTTTCCTGGACCAGATCGTCGGCATGGTCGGCGTCCCGTGCCAAATACCGGGCAAACCGTCTAAGTCTCGGAATTTGCTCGATTATTTGTTCTTTCAAATCCATGCTTCGGGGGTAAATCCGCCGGGAACCAAAGATGGCTCGGGGCATATATGGAGCCAAGTCAGGGCAACAAACAGAACGCACGGATTCATGAAAGCGCCGGAAACTTCTAAGCAGAAATTACCGGGGTCGAAACCCTCGGTTCTGCAAGACCCCAATGGCGCGCGGCGCTTTTCCGCCCCCGAAGACATTCTCATCGACCGCGCGCTCGGCCGCCGCGAGCAGTTTCGGCTGCTCGACGATTGGAAGCTGGAACTCGAACAGCTCGCCACGGCGACCGACGAGAACGTGCCCAATTGCGTAACCCGAACCCAGCGCGTGCAGCCCGAGGAGCTGCTGCGCCGCGTTAACGCCTGCCGACGCCTGCTCGGCGAGCAAGAGCACTGAGACGCCTATCGATGCAACGGCTACGCCTGTTTTACGGGCTGCACCCAACACCAAAAAGACGGAGGGATACGATGCAGACGCAATCTCAGACGCACACCGAAGCTGCCGCGCACGAAGAAGCCGATTTCCGCACCCTTCTGATCGCCGCTCTGCCGCACATGCGCGCCTATGCGCGCTCGCTGACCGGCAGCGCGGACCAGGCCGACGATCTGGTGCAGGATACGGCGCTGCGCCTCTTGAGCGCGCAGGAGCAATACCGTCAGGGCACCAATTTCCGCGCCTGGGCGATCGCCGCGCTCCGCAACCGCTTCATCGATCTCAGGCGCCGCGCGCGCTTCCACGGCGGCTCGATCGACGACATCGATACCTCGCTGTTCGCGCAGCCGCCCTCGCAAGACACGATCGTCTATTTCGAGCAGACCGCGCGCGAGTTCTGGCGTCTCTCGCCGGCGCATCGCGAGATCATCACCATGATCGGCATCAACGGCATGAGCTACGAGCAAGTGGCCACCGTGCTGGGCTGCCCGATCGGCACCGTGCGCTCGCGCCTGGCGCGCGCCCGCGCCGAGCTGCAATCGGCGATCGACGGTAAGGAAGGGCGCGCGGCCAAGAGCGCGAGCCGCGCCGCGGCGGCGTCCGCGAAAGCGGAAGCGTCCGCGGCGGCGGCGCCGGCTCCCAAGGCGGCGGCTTCGCGCGCCGCTTGATCCGCCGGCGCGACAATGATGGCGCGGCGCGGCACGAAGGTGCCGCGCCGCGTTCCGTTTGCGGGGGAAGGTTCAGCGGCGGCTGAGGCGGCCCAGAAGATCCATCCAGCCGTCGGGCAGGCGATCGGGCGTGAGCACGGTCCGCAACAGGCGCAAGCTCGCTATCCGCTCGCGCAGTGCCGCCAATCGTGCCGCCAGGCCGGGATTCTCCGCCAGGCTCAGCGCCATTGCCGCGCGCTCCGCCGCGGGCATCCGGCCCTCGACATAGTCCAGCAGGTCGGCGTCGGTGATTGTCCGCGGTGCGCCCATGCGTCCCGTGTTTCCTCGATGATTCGGCTGTTTGGCCTCGAATCATAGATGCGGGGCAAGGGGTTCGGTTCCCGGGGGGCGGCGGGCGTTTGGCCGCGGCCGGCGCGGTCGTTTACGCCGGGCGCGCGGCGCGCTACGAAAGGGCCGAGACGCAACCCAAGCGCCGAGGGGAAACGCCCGTGCTATCCGAAGCCGACCGCCAGAAAGCCGCCGAGATCCTGCTCAACGCCGAGAAGGTGAAGAAGCCGGCGTTGCAGCTCTCCAAGACCTTCCCCTCGATCGAAATCGAGGATTCCTACGCCATCCAGGAGCTCGTCAACGAGGCCAAGGTGAAGGCCGGTTCGAAAGTGATCGGCAACAAGATCGGTCTCACCTCGAAGGCGATGCAGGCTTCCTCGCAGATCGACGAGCCCGATTACGGCGTGCTGCACGACTACATGGTGATCGAAGACGGCGCCAAGGTGCCGTTCGAGCGCTTCATCATCCCGCGGGTCGAGATCGAGCTGGTGTTCGTGCTCGGCAAGGCCTTGAAGGGTCCGGGCGTGGGCCTGCTCGACGTGCTGCGCGCCACCGAATACGTTGTGCCGGCGATCGAGATCATCGACGCGCGCGTCCAGAACCCGCGCAAGATCACCGACACCGTGGCCGACAACGGCGCCGCGGCCGGGCTCATCGTCGGCGGCCGGGCCGTGGGGCCGATGGACATCGATCTCCGCTGGGTCGGCGGCCTCCTCTATCGCAATGCCGACATCGAGGAGACGGGTGTCGCCGCGGGCGTGCTCGGCCATCCCGCCATGGGCATCGCCTGGCTCGCCAACAAGGTCGGCCGCTTCGGCACCGTGCTCGAGCCCGGCCGCGTGATGCTCTCTGGCTCGTTCATCAGGCCCGTCTGGGCCCAGAAGGGCGACACGCTCCGCGCGGACTTCGGCGCGCTCGGAAGCTTGAGCGTGCAGTTCGTCTAGGCGGCGGCGCGCGCCGCCGCTACCACCCGATCGCCTTCGGCATCCAGAGGGCGAGGCCGGGGAAGAAGAAGACGAGCACCAGCGCGCCGATCTGCAGCAGCACGAAGGGGATGATGCCGCGATAGATGTCGGCGGTCGTCACCTCGGGCGGCGCCACGCCTTTGAGGAAAAACAGCGCCCAGCCGAAGGGCGGTGTCAGGAACGAGGTCTGGAGGTTCACGCAGATCATCGTCGCGAGCCAGATCTTGTCCACGCCCGCAGCGGCGAAGATCGGCAGGAACAGCGGCACGGCGATGTAGCTGATCTCGATCCACTCGATGAAGAAGCCGAGCACGAAGATCAGCAGCATGAAGAACCAAATGTCGGCCGAAACGCCGCCGGGCAGGAACTTGAAGAGGTCGTGCACGATCTGCTCGCCCTGGAGGCCGCGGAAAGCGAGCGCGAACACCTGCGCGCAGATCAGCACGAAGAGGACGGTGGCGCTGATACGCGCGGTCGTCTCCACCGTCTCGTGGAGATTGCGCCAGGTGAGCCGCCGCGCCAGTGCCGTGATGGCGATGCTGCCCAGCGCCCCCATCGAGGCGGCCTCGGTCGGCGCCGCGATGCCGGCGATGATCGAGCCCAGCACCGCGAAGATGAGGAAGAAGGGCGGCGCCACCACGCGCACCAGCCGGCGCAGCAATTCGGTCCGCGAGACGGCGGCGCGCTCGGCTGCCGGAATCGGCGGCGCCATCGCCGGGCGCACCATGCCGAGCACGACGATGTAGGCGCAATAGATGCCGGCCAATACGAGGCCGGGAATGAGCGAAGCCGCGAACAGCGTGCCCACCGATTCCCCCATGATGTCGGCGAGCAGGATCAGGACGAGGCTCGGCGGGATGATCTGGCCGAGCGTGCCCGAGGCGCAGATGGCGCCGCAGGCCAGGCCCTTGTCGTAGCCGCGGCGGAGCAGGGTCGGCAGGGTGAGGAGCCCCAACGTCACCACCGTGGCGCCGACGATGCCGGTCGAGGCGCCCATGAGCACGCCGACCAGGATGATGGCCAGCGCCATGCCGCCATTGAGCCCGCCGGCGGCGAGGCCCAGCACCTCCATCAGGTCCTCGGCCAGGCGCGATTTCTCCAGCATCACGCCCATGAACACGAACAGCGGAATCGCCAGCAGCGTGTAGTTGGTCACCACGCCGTAGATGCGCGCCGGCAGCAGGTGGAAGAGCGATTCGCCGAAGCCGATATAACCGAAGACGAAACCGGTGACGGCCAACACGATGCCGACCGGAATGCCCAGCATCAGCATCGCGAAGAAGGCGACCAGCATCAGGATCGCCAGCGTCTCGAAGCCGCTCATGGCGCCGTGCGCCGTGCGAGCTTCAAGCCGAGCGAGAGCGTTTGCGCGAGGGCGAGCAGGGCCAGCACGGCGAAGCCGGCGGGAATGAACGCCTTCAGCACGTAGCGATAGGGCAGGCCGCCGGGATCGGGCGATTGCTCGCCGATCGAGGCCGATTGCCAGACATAGCCGAGCGAGAGATAGAAGATCGCCACCGCGACGCCGAGCAACAGCAGCGCCGAGGCGAAATCGATCCAGAGCCGCGTCCAGGCCCCGAAGCGAACGTAGAGCAGATCGACGCGGAGGTGCCCGTCGCGCAAGATCGCGTAGCTCATGCCGAACAGCGCGAGCGGCACCAACAGATGCCATTCGAGCTCCTGCGACCAGACCGATCCGATGTGGAAGAGATAGCGCAGCAGCACGTTGGCCGCCATCAGCAGGACGAGCGCGAGCGCAAGCCAAGCGGCGGCGCGGCCGATCAGGTCGACCGCGCGCTCCAGCCTGCCGGCCAATCGTTCGAGCGCGCCGCCCACGATGCGCAGTCGTTCAGACGCGGATCTTGGCGTGATAGACCGCTTCGCTGAGGCCGGCCCATTTGTCGTAGATCGCTTTGAACGACATGTACGACTCGTGGACCTTCTTGACCAGCGGGTCCTTGGCCACCGCCTCGTCGAGAACTTCCTTGGTCACCTCGCGCAGGCGCGCCACCACCGCGTCGGGCAGCGGCTGGGCGATCACGCCGTGGTTCTTTATCAAGTCCTCCATCGCCTCGGCATTGGTCTTCTGGCACCACGCCTCGCTTACCACCTGGCAGGCGGCGGCCGCGTTTTCCATGATCGCCTGCAGATCGGGCGGCAGCAAATCCCACGCTTTCTTGCCGACGATGATCTCGCTCACCGTCGCGGTCTCGTGCCAGCCGGTCGTGTAGTAATACTTGGCGGCCTTGTGGAGGCCGAGCTTCCGGTCCTGGAACGGCCCGACGAACTCGGCGGCGTCGATGACGCCGCGCTCGAGCGCGGGGAAGATCTCGCCGCCCGGCAGCACCTTGGGATCGACGCCGAGCTTGGCGTAGACCTTTCCGGCGAGGCCCGGAATTCGCATTTTCAAGCCTTTGAAGTCGTCGAGGCCGTTGATGGGCTTCCTGAACCAGCCGGTCATCTGCACGCCGGTGTTCCCGGCCGGCAGTGGGACGAGTCCGAACGGCGCGTAAACCTCGCGCCAAAGGTCCATGCCGCCGCCCTCGTAGAGCCATGCATTGATGCCCTGGAAGTTGAGGCCGAAAGGCACGGCCGTGAAGTATTGCGCGGCGAAGGTCTTGCCCGCCCAGAAATAGGCGTTGGCGCTGTTCATCTCGACCGTGCCCGAGCGCACGGCGTCGAAGCCCTCGAAGGCCGGGATAAGCTCGCCGGCGCCGAACACTTGGATCTTGAGGCGCCCGCCCGACATCGCCTCCACCCGCTTGGCGAAGTCGGTGGCGCTGCCGGGACCGTCCATGTAGAAGGGCGCCCCTCTTCCGTAGGCGCTCGTCATTTTCCAGGAAAACGTCTTGGCTTGCGCGTGCACGATGGCCGGTGCGGCGACGCCGAGCGCGGCGCCTCCGGCGGCAGCAGTCAAGAAGCGGCGGCGTTTCATGATCGAGCCCTCCCTTGTCTGAGCCCGCCTTCGCGGCGAACCCGGCAATGATCGTGCAAGCCTCGTGCCAAGGGAAGGGGCACGCGCGTGTTCGTGTGAACCGGGCGTTCCGTTCGCGGCCGCCATGAACTCCAGCCCGCTTTGCCGCGGCCGATGCCCGAATCCCGTTGTGCGCCAAGGCGCTATGCGCGGCCGGCCGGGCACAAGCCCTGGCGCGCGGCGCCGCCTCCATGCGAGGATGCGTGGATGCGTGACTATTGGCTCAGCAAATTTTTCTACGACGTGCAGGGGGCGGCCGCAGAATACCGCGCCGACCGCGCGGCCTTCATGGCGCGCTATCCGCTGAAACCGGTGCACAAGGCCGCGATCCTGGCCGACGATGTCGGCACGCTCGCGCGTTTCGTGAACCCCTATCTGCTGCGCTTCTATTTCTCCGCGTCCGGCATGAAGGACGACGAGTTCATCCGGCGCTTGCGGGAAGCGGCGCCCGCCGAGGTCGGGGCGCCGCATGGCTGAACTGGTCGAAATCGTCGCCGCCAGCCACGGGCCGCTGATCGTGCGCGATTGGCACAAAGTGCTGCCGGCGCACCAGCAGCGCCTCACCGCCGCCTTCCGGGCGCTCGGCGCGCGGCTCTCGCGCGCGAAGCCCGACGCGCTCGTGGTGGTGTCGCCGGATCACTGGATCAATTTCTTCATCGATAACCTCCCCAATGTCTGCATCGGCGTGGGCGAAGAACACGAGGGCCCGCCCGAGCCGTTCCTCAAGGATTTTCCGTGGCGGCCCGTGCCGGGGCATCCGGCGCTCGCCAACCACCTCTACGAAACCGCACTCTACAGCGAGTTCGAGCCCTCGGTCTCGCACCGGATGACGCTCGACCACGGCTTCTGTCTGCCGCTCTGGCGCATGGAGCTCGAACGGTTGCCGAAGATCGTGCCGCTCGTGATCAACGCGCTCGAGCCGCCCATGCCGCGCGTCAGCCGCTGCCTGGCCTGGGGCAAGCTCGTGGCGAAGGCCGTCGCGTCCTATCCCGAGAATCTTCGCGTGGCGGTGCTGGCCACGGGCGGACTCAGCCACTCCATCGGCGAGCCCACCATGGGCGCCATCGACGAGAGTTTCGATCGCGGCTGCATCAAGGCGTTCGAAGACGGGCGCGAGAAGCCGCTGGTCGACTTTCTCGAGGGTGGAATGAGCGCCGCCGGCAACGGCGCGCACGAATGCCGCAACTGGGTGGTGGCCCACGGTGCTGCCGGCAGCCGCGGCTTCGAGCTCGTCGACTACCTCGCCGTGCCCGAAGTCTATGTCGGCTGCGGCTTCGCGGCGTGGAATCTCGGCGCGCCGCGCTCCGCGATCTGAGCCGCCCTCGCGTTCAGTCGCGTTCCGAGCCGGGCGCGCGCGTGGCCCAGATGACGCTCATGAGGAATCCCTTGGCGGGCGGCAGGATCGCCAGGGTCAGCGCGAGCGCGGCCGATGGCCAAAGCACCATCGAAACCCAGGTCGGCCAGTCCGCGTGCGCTTCCACCGAGAGAATGACCGGCGCCAGGAGATGGCCGACGACGAGGACCGTGAGCCAGGGGGCGGCATCGTCGGAGCGGATGTGGCGGTAGGCTTCGCCGCACGCGGTGCAATGGTCGATCGGCTTCAAGTACGTGGCGAACAGTTTGTCCCCGCCGCAATTCGGGCAGCGGCCCGCGAGGCCGCGCCGCATGGCGCGGAAGAGGGCGGGCCGATCGCGCAGCGGCGCGTCGTCCGTCATGGATGCGAAGGGATCAAGCAGTTCTCTCTTACTCGGCGGCAATATGTGGCCGGGAGCATAAGCGACGCACGGGCACGTCCGCCTGCGGCACGTTGGGCCCGGCGGCCGCGGCGGTATTGACAAGCATATTGTCGAAATCGATAATGACAATATAGTTGTCAATTTGAGGCGGCCATGGACATGACCGGATTCGTCGATTTCGTGCGCGGGCAGTTCGAGCCGCTGCAGTACGCGGCCTTCTTCGGCGCGCTGCTCCTGCTGGGCGGACTCGAGGCGATGATTCCGGTCGGCCGCGCCGGCGGCGCCGGGGACGGGCGGTGGCGGCGGTGGCCCGCCAATGCGGGATTGACCGTGCTCAATATCGTGGTGCTGGGCGCGCTTCCCGTCGGCGTCGTCGCCGCTGCGGATTTCGCCGCGGCGCGGGGCTGGGGCCTGCTCAATCAGCCCTTCGTGCCGCCGTTGGCGGCGCTGGCGCTCGGCTTCGTCCTCCGCAGCCTCGTCGGCTACGGCATCCACGTCGCCATGCACAAGGTGCCGCTCCTGTGGCGCGTCCACCGCGTGCACCACACCGACACGGCGATGGACGCCTCGACCACCGTGCGCTTTCATCCGCTGGAATTCCTGATCTCGCTGCCCATCCTGCTGGCGGCGGCGGTGGCGCTCGGTCTGCCGCCGCTGGCGCTGATGCTGTTCGAGCTCGCCGACGCCGCGATGGCCGTGTTCACCCACGCGAATCTCCGCCTCCCCGGACGCCTCGACCGCGCGCTCCGCTGGGTGCTGGTGACGCCCGCGATGCACCGCATCCATCATTCGGCGCGCCAGCCCGAAACCGACAGCAATTACGGCGCCATGTTCTCGTGGTGGGACCGGCTGCTCGGCACCTATCGCCCGCATCCCGAGGACGCGCTCGCGGCCATGCCGCTCGGGCTCGAAGATGCCACCGGCCGCCGCGCCCATGCGTTCGGCTGGCTGCTCGCTTTGCCGTTCCTGCCGACGGCGCCGCGGACCGCGGCGGCGGGAGAGCGGGCATGACGGCGGATCCGCGCAAGGCCGAGGCGCTCACGCGCGAGATCCGCGCCTGCTTCAACCGTCTGCGGTCTTTCGCCGACGCGCTGCACGGCGGCCTCGGCATCACCGCCGCCATGCGCGCCGTGATGGAATCCCTGCACGAAGGCGGCGAGCAGACTGTGCCCGCGATCGCACGCGCCAAAAGCGTCACGCGCCAGCACATTCAGGTGCTGGTCAACGCGCTGGTCGAATCCGGCTTCGTCGCGAGCCGCCCGAACCCGACCGACAAGCGCTCGCCGCTGATCGCCCTCACCAAGCGCGGCGCCGCCGCGTTCGCCCGCCTGCGCCAGCGCGAGAAAGCGGCGCTGGCCGAACTCGCCCGCAGCCTCGGCGGCAAGGACCTCGATGCCGCGCTCGCCGCTCTCGCGGCGCTGCGCGGATATCTCGACGGGAAGCTCAACCAAGGAGAGTCCAATGTCTGAAACAAGCAATGCAAGGCCGCGCCGATGGGGCCACACGGCGGCCGTCGTCGCACTCACGATTCTTCTGGGCGGCGTGCTTATGCTCTGGGCCTGGAACACGATCGCGGTCGATCTGTTCCAGGCACCGGAGGCCAAATTCAGGCACGCCCTGGCGTTCGAAGCGGCGATCGCCGCCCTCTTGGCGCTTCCGCTCGTCCTTCTGCGGCGCCGGCCGCGGGCGCAAAAACTGGCCTAGGCACCCATGTCGGGTGGATTGCCGGCGGCGATCGTCGGCCAATTTCGCCGGCCGCACGGTATTCTCGGCCACGTCGCGGGCTGGATCATGGCGGCGCGCGCCTCGAACCGGCGGCGCAGCCTCTGGACGGTGGACCGGCTCGGCATCACGCCCGGCGACCGCGTGCTCGAGATCGGCTGCGGCCCGGGCGTGGCGCTCGCGGCGGCGGCGGCGCTTGGCGCCGGCACCGTCGTCGGCCTCGATCATTCGCCGGTCATGCTCGCGCACGCCGCGCGGCGCAATCGCCGAGCCATTGCCGAAGGGCAGGTCACGCTCAGCCTCGGCGGCCTCGATGACTTGCCGAAGCTCGGCGGTCCGTTCGACGCGATCTTCTCGGTGAACGTCGTCCAATTCGTCGGCGATCGGGCGGCGTTTTGCCGCGCGCTCGCGGCCGCACTCAGGCCCGGGGGGCTCGCGGCGACCACCTATCAGCCGCGACACCGCCGCCCGACCCGCGCCGATGCGTTGGCCATGAGCAAGGAGATCGCCGCGCACATGGCCGCGGCCGGCTTCGTCGAGATCGAGATCGAGGAATTGCCGCTCAGGCCCGCCCCGGCGATTTGCGTGCGCGGGCGGCAGCCGAGAGCGGCGTAGAGCGCGGAGCGAAGCCAGGGCCGCCGCACGTGCGGCGGCCCTGGTCGTCTCGACGCTATTTTCGAAATCGCGCCGGCGACCCGGCGCGTCCGCTTACTGGATCGTGAACACCTTCGTGACCGGCGCGCCGTTCACGACGGTCGGCTTGTCTTCGTTGGTCGCACCCGGAGCGAACTCGTAGGTGCCCATCTTGCCGGTGTCGTCGTGCAGCATCGCCATCAGCTTGGCGCCCTTCTGCACCCGCTTGGTGAGGCGGATCACGACGTTGTTGTTGTCGCCCTTCCTGACCGCGCGATAGCCGATGTTGCCAGGGGCCACCGGCTTGCCCTGATCGTCCATCTCGTGGATCACGACCCAGCCGCCATTGGTCAGCTCGATGTGCCGGATGGTGACGCTGCCGCGGCGCACGGCCTGGTCGGCGACGACGATTTCGCCCCAAGGCTGGGACGATGCCGGCGGCGACGGCGGCGGCGCGGCCGGCTTGGTGCCGGAGGCGCAGGCCGAAACGCCGAGTGCCAGTGCCGCTAGACCGGCGAACGCGAACATACGCATGATTCTCTCCTCAGAATGATTCCTCCGGTCCCCCCGGAGGGAGCGGCGCGGCCCCACAGGCACGCCCGCCACCCCTCTCTTACCATATCGCGCTCGCGAGGGTCAGACGCCTTTTGAGCGCGAAACAGCGCATTCTGCGGTCGCCGCGCGGGCATGCCTTTGCCCGCTCATGCTTGGCGCGTCAGGCTTTCTTCCCGCAATAGGCTTCGATGCGGTAGCCGTCAGGATCGACGACGAAGCCCGCGTAGTAGTTGGCGCCGTAGTCGGCGCGCAGGCCCGGTTTGCCGTTGTCGCGCCCGCCGGCCGCCACCGCCGCGGCATGGAAGGCGTCCACGCTCTTGGGGGTCGGGGCGTCGAAGCAGAAATGCAGGCCCGACTTGGCGTCGGGCGGCACCGGCCGCTCGGCGGCGCCGATCCAGAGCGCCACCGCGTCGCGCCCGTAGCCGAGCGAGGTTTCGCCGTCGCTCAAGCAGGTGTAGCCGAGCGGCTTCAGCGCCGCGTCGTAGAATTTCTTGGCCTTGGCGATGCTGCGGACGCCGATCGAGACATGGTTGAGCATGGGATTTATTCCTTCGGTCACATCGTTGCGAGGCCGCTTCCATAGGGCGGCAGGGGCTGACGGCGCTTGGGGAAAATTGCTATTTTGCGGCCATGCAAACCGCGATCGAGCAGCCCACCGGCGGCACGCCCACGGCCCGAATCCTCGCCATGGGCGAGGGCTGGCACGTCGGCGAAGTCGTGTGCTGGGCGGGCCCGCGCGACCGGCCGTTCGAGGAGCGGCACGAACGCGTCTCGATCGCGGCCGTGGTCGAGGGCACGTTCCAATATCGCTCGGCCGCCGGCGCGGCGATGCTCTATCCCGGCGCCTTCATGCTCGGCAATGCCGGCACCTGCTTCGAGTGCGGCCACGAGCACGGCACCGGCGACCGCTGCATCGCCTTCCAATACGCGCCGGATTACTTTGCCGAGATCGCGGCGTCGGCGGCGGGTTCGCACCGATTCCGATTCCCGGCCGCGATGCTGCCCGCGATCCCGGCGCTCGCCTTGCCGGCGGTCGAGGCCGAGGCGGAGGCGCTCGGCGCCGGCCCGGCGGCGGCCGAGGAATGGGCGGTCGGCGTGGCCGAGCGCGTGCTGGCCGCGCTATCTGGCCGCCGCGCCGCGGGCCGGGCACCCTCGGCGCGCGACGAGCGCCGCATCAGCGCGGTGCTGCGCCATATCGCGGATCACGCCGAAGCGCCGCTCGATCTCGCGGCACTGGCCGCGATCGCATGCATGAGCAAATACCATTTCCTGCGCACCTTCCGCCGCGTGGCCGGGGTGACGCCCTATAATTACCTCATCGGCATCCGCATGCGCCGCGCGGCGCTGCGGCTCTGCACCACGAAGGCGCCCGTCTCCGACATCGCCTTCGATTCCGGTTTCGGCGATCTCTCCACCTTCAACGGCCGTTTCCGCGGCGTGTTCGGTGTGACGCCGGGGGACCTCCGGAGAATGCGCGGGGAAGATTAGCGCCGCGACCGCCCCGCCGCGCGCGCACTGCCGGCCCCTCTCCGGTCAGAGCGTCACGCTCGGCAGCCAAACCGAGATGGCGGGAAAATATGTCACCAGGAAGAGCACCACGAGCATGGCGAGATAGAAGGGCCAAATCTCCTTCACCACTTGCTCGATCGTGACTTTGCCGACGGCGCAACCCACGAACAGCGTCGAGCCCACGGGCGGCGTCACCAGCCCGATCCCCAGATTCACCATCATGATCATCCCGAAATGGATCGGATCGACCGCGAATTTCGTGACCACGGGCAGCAGGATCGGCGTGCAGATGAGAATCAGCGGCGCCATGTCCATCAGGCAGCCCAGGATGAGCAGCATGATGTTGATGAGCAGCAGGATGACGTATTTGTTCTCCGAGACGGTGAGGAAGAACGCCGTCACCTTCGCCGGTAGCTGCATCAGCGCCATGATGTAGCCGAAGCTCGAGGCGAAGGCGATGAGGATCATCACCATCGCGACGGTCTTGACCGTGCGGTGGACGAGATGCGGCAGGTCGCGCCACTTGTAGTCGCGATAGACCAACATGGTCACGAGGAAGGCGTAGACGCAGGCGACCGCCGCGGATTCGGTCGCCGTGAATACACCGCCGAGGATGCCGCCCAAAATGATGACCATCGTGCCGAGGCCCCAGAGAGCCTCCAATGCCATCTTGAGCGCCTGGCGAAACGGAATCGGCTCGCCCTTGGGATAGCCGTGGCGATGCGCCATCACCAGGCAGAGCGTGATGAGCGACGCGCCGAGCAAGAGGCCGGGAAACACGCCGGCGACGAAGAGATGCGCGATCGAGATCGTGCCGCCGGCCGCCAGCGAATAGATGACAGCGTTGTGCGAGGGCGGAATGAGGATCGCCTGCACCGAGCCGCAGATCGTCACGTTGGTGGCGAAGACGCGGGGATAGCCGGCTTTCACCATGCGCGGGATCATCACCGAGCCGATCGAGGCGGTATCGGCCACCGACGAGCCGGAAATCGCGCCGAAGAACGTGGAGGCGAGCACGTTGACGAGGGAGAGCCCGCCGCGGATGAAGCCCACCAATACCGTGGCGAACGCCACGAGCCGGCGCGCCATGCCGCCTTCGGCCATGATGGCCCCGGCCAGCACGAAGAACGGTATTGCGAGCAGGTTGAACTTGCTGATGCCCGACGAGATGTTGAGCATCACCGCTTCGGGCGTGATGTCGAGATAGAGGGCGCCGGCCAACGCGGCGAGGCCGAGCGCATAGGCGACCGGCACTCTCAAGACGATGAAGACGAAGAGGCTGCCGAGGAGGACGAGGGCTTCCATCGCGTCCGCCTCAGTTGATTTCCGCGGGTTCGCGATAGACGAGCGAATCGCGCGGCGGCGGCCCGATCGTCGCGCGCTCCAGGATGAACATCAGCGTGACGATGCCGCCGATCGGGATCGGCAGATAGGTGACGCCGACGATGAGCCACGGGAACTCGGCGATCACCTGCTCCCAGGTGGTATCGACCAGTCCGAAGCCCCAGATCACCATGAAGACGCAGAGCAGCGCCATCAGCAGTTCCTCGATCACGCCTACCCAGCGCTTGTAGGGCTGCGGCAGCGCATCGGTGAACAGGGTCACGCTGATGTGCACGCCGCCGCGATAGCAGGCGGCGGCGCCGAAGAAGGTGAAGAGGATCATCAGCAGCACGGCCATCGGCTCAGGCCAAGCCGAGCCGCGGTTGAGCACGTAGCGGGTATAGACGCCCCAGGGAACCACGACCGTCATAACCGCGATCGAGACGCCGGCGATCGCGATGCAAACGAGGTAGAGCGCGTCCATGGTGCGGCGGAAGGCCGAACTCATCGTCGCCTCGGCGGTTTTCTGATTTTGGGAAAAAAGCGGCCGGCCCGAGGTATCATGCCCGAGCCGGCGCGCCGTTGCCGTCGAACGCGGATCAGGTCACCGCGTTGATGCGCTTGATAAGCTCGGCGTATTTCGCGCCGTACTTGTCCCACACCGGCTTGACGGAGGCCTGGAACGCCTTCTTGTCGACGTCGGTCACGATCGTGATGCCGGAGGCCTTCATCTTCACGACCGCTTCCTTGGTCCTTTCGTCCCAGAGCTTCCGCTGCTCCTGCTGCGACTCGGTCGCGAACTTCTGGATCAGGGTCTGGTCGTCCTTGGAGAGGCCTTCCCAGCTCTTGCGCGAGAACACCAGGATCTCGGGGATGATCAGGTGCTCGGTCATCGAGAAGTACTTGATCACCTGGAAGTGGTTCTGTGCAACGAACGTGGGCTCGTTGTTCTCGGCGCCGTCCACCACCTTGGTCTGCATCGCGTTGTAGAGCTGGTCGAAGCCCATGGCGATGCCGTTGCCGCCCATCGCGTTCATCGTGTCGACGAAGATGGGGTTGCCCATCATGCGGATCTTGAGGCCCTTCAAGTCTTCGGGCTTGCGGATCGCCTTGTGGGTGTAGACGTTGCGCGAGCCCGCATCCATCCAGCTCAACGCGATCAGGTTGGTGCGCGGGTTGCTGCTGACTTTGGTCAGCATCTCCTTGCCGATCTCGCCGTCGATGACCTTGCGCATATGCGCTTCGCTGCGGAAGACGAAGGGCATGTTGAAAACGTTGAGCTCGTCGACGATGGTGCCGACGGGGCCGACGCTGATGCGCGCGATCTGGAGCGCGCCCACCTGCGCTTGCTCGATCATCTCCTTCTCGCCGCCGAGCTGCATCGAGGGGTACATCTGGATGCTGATGCGGCCGTTGGTGGCGGCTTCGAGCTTCTTGCCCATGCGGACCACGGCTTCGACCGTGGGATAGCCGAGCGGATGCACGTCGGTGGCTTTCAGCACCATCTTCGCCTGGGCGAAGGCGCGCGCGCCGAAGCCCAATCCCGCGGCGCCGGCCGCCGCCGCGGCCACGCCCACCTTGATCACGTCACGACGCTTCATGTGCGATTCCTCCCGCGGCAGGTTTTGTTTGACCGGTCGCGCATCGCATCGTGCCGGGGCGAGGCGAGGCGCCGTTGTCGGCTTCGGCGAAAGGGGCCGGGGCTGGTTGACGGCGCCGCCGGTTGACCCTTCAGCCGTGAGCGTGATAGTCATCATACGATACGATGACCATACGTCATACGAGCGTAGCATTGTCGCGCACGACTGACAAGTTCTCCATGCATCGGCTGGCGCCGCCGCGCAATCTCACGCGCGAAGCGGTGGACCGGCTCGAATCCGAGATCGTCAACGGCAAGCTGAAGCCCGGCGCGCGCCTCCCCACCGAGCAGGAGATGATGAGCGCGATGGGCGTCAGCCGCACGGTGGTGCGCGAGGCGGTGGCGGCGTTGCGCGCGCAGGGGCTCGTCGTCACGCGCCAGGGTGTCGGCGCCTTCGTCGCCACCGACGTGCAGCGGCGCCCCTTCCGCATCGATCCCGAAGGCCTGCACACGATCGGCGAAGTGCTCAACATCGTCGAGCTGCGCATGGGCGTCGAGATCGAGTCCGCCGGCCTCGCGGCCGAGCGCGCCAACGCCGCGGAAACGCGGCGCATCGGCACGGCGCTGAAGGCGATGGACGATGCCTTCGCCCGCGGCGATTCGGGCGTCGACGAAGACGTCGCCTTCCACCGTTCCATCGCCAACGCCACCGGCAATCCGCAATTCGTGCGCTTCCTCGAATTCCTCGGCCTGTTCGTCATTCCCCGGCGCACGATCCGGCCGGCCGGCGAGCGCAGCGAAGAGCAGCGCGCCTATCTTGCCGGCATCCAGGACGAGCACCGCACCATCCACGCCGCGATCCGCGACCGCGATCCGGCCGCCGCGCGCGCGGCCATGCGCCGCCATCTTTCCAACAGCCGCGAACGCTATCGCCGTCTCGCGGCCGAGGCCGGCGCCGCATGAGGCGCGGCCAGCGGCCACGCCGGGTACTCCTTTTCGTTCAATCCGGGAAAAGCGCATGAAACGCGTCTTGATGACGGGGGCGGCCGGCGGGGTCGGCGGCCTCTTCCGCAAGCTCTTGAAGGGCGTCTATGGCGAATTGCGGCTGAGCGACATCGCCGTGCCGAACGATCTCGCCAAGGGCGAGAAATTCGTCCGCGCCGATCTCGCCGACATGGCCCAGGTGGATGCGGCCGTGAAAGGCGTCGACGGCATCATCCATTTCGGCGGCGTCTCGACCGAGAAGCCGTGGGAGGCGATCCATCCCGCCAACATCGTCGGCTGCTACAATCTGTTCGAGGCGGCGCGCCGCCACGGCATCAAGCGCGTGGTCTTCGCCTCGTCCAATCACGCGGTCGGGTTCTACCGCCGCTCGCGCCGCATCGGCGTCGGCGATCCCGTCCGGCCCGACAGCCGCTACGGCGTCAGCAAGGCGTTCGGCGAGGCGCTCGGCGCCTTCTACGCCGACAAGTTCGGCCTCGGCGTGATGTGCATCCGCATCGGCAATGTCGGCGAGAAGCCTATCGACAAGCGGCGGCTCTCGATCTGGATCGCGCCCGAAGATCTCGTCCAGCTCGTGCGCATCGGGCTCGAGCACCCGGCGGTGCGCTACGAGATCGTGTTCGGCGCGTCGGACAATGCGCGCGGCTGGTGGGACAACGCGCCGGCTTTCCGACTCGGCTACAAGCCCAAGGGCGTGGCCGAGAATCACGCGGCCTACGCGCTCGAGGCGCAGAAGAAGCTGCCGCCCGATCCCATCGGTGACATGTTCGAAGGCGGGCCCTTCTGCAGCGCCGAGTTCGTTGGCGATCCCGCCGGGCGCGGCGGCTGAGGGGCGGCGGCCCGTGGTGGCGCAAAGAATCCGCGTCTTCCTCACGCACCCGCCCGAAGCGCGGGCCAATTACTACGGCGTGCGCGCGCTCGGCGAGCTATGCGCCGTGGCCGAGGTGCGGCTCAATCCCCACGAGCGGGTTCTGACTCCCGACGAGTTGATCGCCGCTGCGGAGGGCTGCGCGATCGTGATCTCGGACCGCCAGACCGCGGGCATCGGCGCGATCTTCGACCGGCTCCCCGATCTGGTCGCCTTCGAGCGCGTCGCGGTCGACATTCGCAACATCGACGTGGCGGCGGCGAGCCGCAACGGCGTGCTGGTGACGCGCGCCTCGCCCGGCTTCGTGCCGGCGGTGGCCGAATGGATCGTCGGCGCGATGATCGACGCCGCGCGGCACGTCACCCACTATGCCGGCGAATACCGCGCGGACCGCGCGCCGGTGGCGCGCATGGGCCGCCAGTTGAGGGGCGCCGTGCTCGGTATCGTCGGCTACGGCGCCATCGGCGCCTATCTCGCGGAGCTCGGGATGGCGCTGGGCATGCGCGTGCTGGTGCACGATCCTTACAAGCGCGCGGCGCCGCCGCTCGAAGCGCGCGAACTTCCGGCGCTTCTGGCCGAGGCCGATTTCGTCGTCCCGCTCGCGGTCGCGACGCCGGAGACCGAGAACCTGATCGGCGCGGCGGCGCTTGCGGGCATGAAGCCGGGCGCCTGGCTCATCAACGCCTCGCGCGGAAATCTGGTCGACGAGGCCGCCCTCGAACGCGCGCTCGACGAAAAACGCATCGCCGGCGCCGTGCTCGACGTCGGCCGCGCGCCCGACCAGATGCCGTCGCCGCACCTGGCCGCGCGCCCCGACGTGATCGCGACGCCGCACATCGCCGGCCTCACGCCCGAGGCGATCGAGCACCAGGCGCTGGAGACGTCGCGCCAGGCCGCGGCGCTGATTCGCGGGGAAATTCCGGCGGGCGCGGTGAATGCGGAAGCGGCGTCGCGGTTGGCGCGATTGAAGCGGTAGCGAACGGCGCCGGCGCTACGCCGGCCGCGCCTCGAGATCGTAGTCGCCGGCCTTCTCGATCGTGACGCTGACGATATCGCCGGGCTTCAGCGATCTGGCGGCGCGCACGAAGACGTTGCCGTCGATTTCCGGCGCATCGGCCATCGAGCGCGCGACGGCGCGGCCATCCTCGACGCGGTCGACGATGACCGGCATGGTGCGGCCCACTTTGGCCTCGAGCTTGGCGCGGCTGATCGTCTGCTGCGCCTGCATAAAGCGGTGCCAGCGCTCTTCCTTCACGGCCTCGGGCACGGCGCCGTCGAGCGCATTGGCGGCGGCGCCCGCGACGGGCTCGTATTTGAAGCAGCCGACGCGGTCGAGCTGCGCTTCTTCCAGCCAGCCGAGCAAATGGCGGAAATCCGCCTCGGTCTCGCCCGGGAAACCGACGATGAAGGTCGAGCGCACGGCGATGTCGGGCGCGATGGCGCGCCAGCGGCGGAGGCGCTCCAGCGTCTTCTCCTGATTGGCCGGGCGGCGCATGGATTTCAGGATCTGCGGGCTCGAGTGCTGAAAGGGGATGTCGAGATAGGGAAGAATCTTCCCCGCCGCCATCAGCTGGATGACCTCGTCGACATGCGGATATGGATAGACGTAGTGGAGGCGCACCCACACGCCGAGCTCGCCCAGCCCGCGTGCGAGATCGTTGAAGTGCGCGCGCCAGCTTTGTCCGCGCCACTCGCCCGCGGCGTGCTTCAAATCCACGCCGTAGGCGCTCGTGTCCTGCGAGATGACGAGGAGCTCCTTCACGCCGGCAAGCGCCAGGCGCTCGGCCTCGCGCAGCACCTCGGCGACCGGTCGGCTCGCGAGATCGCCGCGGAGATGCGGGATGATGCAGAAGCTGCAGCGGTGATTGCAGCCCTCGGAAATCTTGAGATAGGCGTAGTGGCGCGGCGTGAGCTTGATGCCCTCGGGCGGCACGAGATCGACATAGGGATCGTGCTTCGGCGGCAGCGCCTTGTGCACTGCCTCGACAACGGCCTCGTATTGATGCGGGCCGGTCACGGCCAGCACGTCCGGAAAGCGTTCGCGGATGAGGCCGCTCTCGGCGCCGAGGCAGCCGGTCACCACCACCTTGCCGTTTTCGAGCAGGGCCTCGCCGATGGCGTCGAGCGATTCCTTGCGCGCGCTGTCGATGAAGCCGCAGGTGTTGACCAACACGAGATCGGCGCGCTGGTAGGTGGGCGCGATCTCGTAGCCCTCGGCGCGCAGCCGCGTCAGGATGCGCTCGGAATCGACCAGCGCCTTGGGGCAGCCCAGGCTCACGATGCCGATGCGCCGCGCGGCGCCCGCCGGAATCGCGGCGGCGCGGGTCTTGCCCTTGGGCTTGGTGCGTGAACGGGTCATGAACCTGGATCGTGTGCTGCGGGCAGGATGTAGTCCGAAACCGCGATAAATCAAACGCGCAAAGCGCGCAGCCGTACTGCCTCACTGCGTGAACCTAGAGGCCGAAGTTTACCGTTGACCGGCCGGGTACGGATGGCTTCCCTGGCGCCACAAGAGAAAAAACGCTCGAGGAAACGTCCTATGCCCAAGACGCCCCGGCTCACGGCGCCGCCCGGTGCCTGCGATACGCACATGCACATCTACGAGGACCGCTTTCCGCTGGCGCCGACCGCGGCGTTCAAGCCGCCGCACGCGCCGGTCGGCGATTATCTCGCCATGCGCCGGCGCATTGGCATCGAGCGCACGGTCGTGGTCCAGCCCTCGGGCTACGGGTTCGATAACACCTGCACGCTCGAAGCCATGGCGGCCATGGGCCCGAGCGCCCGCGGCATCGCCGTGGTGGGCCCGGACGTCACCGACACGGAACTCGAGCGCCTCACCAAGGCCGGCATGCGCGGTATCCGCTATTTCATGCTGACGGGCGGCGCCCTGCCATGGGAGACCCTCGAAACCATGGCGGCGCGCGTCGGCGCCTTCGGCTGGCACGTTCAGCTGCAGCTCGACGGGCGGCTCCTGCCCGAGCGCGAGGCGCTGCTGAAGCGTCTCCCCGGCACGCTCGTGATCGACCACAACGGCAAGTTCCTCGAACCGGTGCCGCCGGATCACCCGAGCTTCAAATGCCTGCTGCGCTTGGTCGAGAACGGGCGCACCTGGGTCAAGGTCTCGGCGCCTTACGAAACCTCGAAGCTCGGCCCGCCGCTCTATGCCGATGTCGGCGCGCTGGCCAAGGCGCTGGTGCGGGCGGCGCCCGAGCGCATGGTGTGGGCCAGCAATTGGCCGCATCCCTCGGTGCCGCGCGACAAGGTGCCGGACGACGCCGACCTGCTCGATCTCCTGCTCGATTGGGCGCCCGACGAGCGCGTGCGGCGGAAGATCCTGGCCGACAATCCCGCGCAGCTTTACGGTTTCTAGCGATGGCGCGGCGGCGGATCGCCCTGGTCGGCCTCGGCATGGCCGTCACACCCCATGCCAAGAGCCTCGCCGACTTGAAGGCGCGCGTCGAAGTCGCGCACGCGTTCAGCCCGAGCGCCGCGCGGCGGCGCGATTTCGGCGCGCGGTTCGATTTCCCGCTCGCGGAAGATCTCGATGCAATCCTCGAGGATCGCAGCGTCGAGGCCGTGCTCGTCCTCACGCCGCCGAACACCCATCTCGACCTCGTCCGGCGATGCGCGGCCGCCGGCAAGCACGTGCTGCTCGAGAAGCCGCTCGAGATCTCGACGACGCGCGCCGTTGAGCTCGTCGAAGCCTGCGAGCGCGCCGGGGTGACTCTCGGCGTCGTGCTCCAGCACCGTTTCCGCCCGGCGGGCATGAAGCTCGCCGAGATCCTGGCCGCGGGGGCGCTCGGCGCGATCGAAAGCTGCTCCGCGTCGATCAAGGTCTGGCGGCCGCAGAGCTATTACGACCAGCCCGGCCGTGGCACCAAGGCGCGCGACGGCGGCGGCGTGCTGCTGACCCAGGGCATCCACACGCTCGATCTCATGCTGAGCCTGACCGGCGACGTGGCCGAGGTTGCGGGTTTCGCCACCACGACGCGCGTCCACCGGATGGAGACCGAGGACCTGGTGATGGCGGTGGCGCGCTTTGCCAGCGGCGCCGTCGGCACCATCGAGGCGACGACCGCCGCCTATCCCGGCTTCGCCGAGCGTATCGAAATCGTCGGCACCAAGGGCACCGCCATGCTCGCCGGCACCGCCCTCGACGCGCAGTTCCACGACGGCACCAAGATCGTGCTCGCGCCAGATGCTTCGGCCGGCGGCACCGGCGCCGATCCCATGGCCTTTCCGCACGACTACCATCGGGCGCTGATCGCCGATTTCCTCGACGCCATCGACCAGCGCCGCGCGCCGCGCGCGAGCGGCCGCGAGGCGCTCCGCGTCCACCGCCTGATCGATGCGCTGCTCGCGGCCGGCCAGGGCGGAGGAAGCGTTCGCCTCGCGCCTACACCGGCGGGTCGCCCTTCACCACCGTACGGTGGATGACGCGCCGCTCGGCCGCCGCGTCGTATTCGGTGGCGCGGTGCATGGTGCAGCGATTGTCCCACATCACCACGTCGCCGGTCTGCCAAGTGTTGCGGTAGACGAAGCGCTCGCCGGTGGCGTGCGCCATGAGTTCGGCCAGCAGCGCCCGGCCTTCGTCCACCGCCATGCCCGCGATCTGCGATACGTGGTGGCTGAAATAGAGGCCCTTCCTTCCCGTCTCGGGATGGACGCGGACCAGCGGATGCTCGACCGGCGGGGCGGCGGCGCGTTGCGCCGGTGTCATCGCCGGCTCGCCGGCGCGCGTGCGCGAATAGTCGAGGTCGTGCACGGCGCGGAGGCCAGCGAGCCTGGCGCGCATGGCGGCGGGCAGCGCGTCGTACGCCGCGCACATGTCGGCGAACAGGGTCTCGCCGCCTTCCTTCGGCACGGCGATGCCGTAGAGGATCGTCGCCAGCGCCGGCCGCGCTTGAAACGACAGATCGGAATGCCACACCAGCGTGCCGCGATCCGGGTGCGTACCGGTCGTCCGCCCCGTGGCCTCGTTGACATTGGAAAGCACGTAGATTTCCGGAAAGCGCGGATGGCGGTACTGGTCGAGCACGTGCACCTGGAGATCGCCGAAGCGGCGGCTGAAGGCGATCTGCTGCGCTTCGTCGAGGCGCTGCCCGGGAAAGCGCAGCAGCATGTGGCGGTTGAAGGCGGCGCGGATCGCCGCGAATCCGGCATCGTCGAGCGGGGCGCCGAGATCGACCCCGCGGATTTCCGCGCCCATCACCGGCGAGATCGGAATGGCATCGAGTTCGCGGACGGCGCTGCCCATGGTCGACCTCCGGCGTGTCAGTCCGCGCGCTGCGGGCGGCGAAAGACGCCGCGTATCCCCGCCCGGATGCGTCGCTGCGCCGGCGGCATCGACCACAGGATGGAGAAGATCGTGATCGCCGCCAGCACGCCGCTCACCGGCCGGGTGAAGAACGGCGCGATGTCGCCGCTCGAGATCACCAGGCCGCGCGTCAGATTTTGCTCGAGCAATTCGCCCAGCACCAGCCCCAGGATGAGCGGCGCCATGGGGAATTTGAGCTCGCGCAGCACGAAACCCACGAGTCCGAAGAACAGCATCACGTAGATGTCGAACACGCGCTGGGTGATGGCGAAGGCGCCGACCGTGCACAGCACGAAGATGATCGGCATCAGCCGCTCGCGCGGCACCAGCAGGATCCAGAGCAGCGGCCGCACCAGCGTCAGCCCGAACAGCAGCTTCGCCATGTCGGCGATCACGAGCATGGCGATGATCTGGTAGAAGAATTGCGGGGTTTCCACCATCAGCATCGGGCCGGGCTTGATGTCGTGGATCATCATCGCCGCCATCAGTGCGGCGGCCGGCGCCGAGCCGGGCACGGCGAGCGTCAGAACCGGGATGATGGCGCCCGGCACGCAGGCGCTTTCGCCCGTTTCCGCCGCCATCAGCCCCTCGACCGAGCCCTTGCCGAACTTTTCCTTTTCCTTGCTCGCGCGCCGCGCCGCGGCATAGGACGACCACGCCGCAGTGTCTTCGCCGAGGCCGGGCAGCACGCCGATGAAGGTGCCGATGGCGCCCGAGCGCAAGATGGTGCGCCAATATTTCGTCACGTCGGCGATGCGGGGGAAAATCGAGTCCACCGCCTTGCTCGTCACGCGATAGGCCGGCGCCCGCATCGCCTGGAGCACTTCCGCCACGCCGAAGACGCCCACCAGTGCCGGCAGCAGGCCGATGCCGCCCGCAAGGTCGGTCCAGCCATAGGCGAAGCGCTGGTGATTGTAATGCGGCTCCTGGCCGATAGTGGCGATCCAGAGCCCGAGGAAGCCGGCGATGTATCCCTTCAACGGGTCGCCGCCAGCCAAGGTGCCGGCGATGACGATGCCGAAGACGCCGATCCAGAAGAACTCGTAGCTCTGGAACGACAGCGCCGCCTCGCTGAGCAGCGGCGTGAACAGCGCGACGCACACGATTCCGAACAGCGTGCCGAGCCACGATCCGGTGGTGGAAATGCCCATGGCGCGGCCCGCCAGCCCTTGGCGCGCGAGCGGGAAACCGTCGAGCGTCGAGCAGGCGCTGGCCGGCGTGCCGGGAATGTTGAGCAGGATGGCACTGCGGCTGCCGCCATAGATGGCGCCGACGTAGATGCACACCAGCACCAGGATCGCCTGGTCGTGTTTCATGGTGAAGGTGAGGGTCGTCATCAGCGCCACACCCATGGTGGCGGTGAGGCCCGGCAAAGCGCCGATGACGATGCCGAGAAAGGTCGCCCACAAAACATTGAAGAGCGTGCCCGGCGACATGAAGCCGGCGAAGGCGGTGCCCAGCTGCGAGAGGCCGTCGAGCATCGCGCCTTAGGGCAGCCGCACGAGGAAGACGCGCTCGAACACCAGCACCACGGCAATGCCGGTTCCGGCGGCGGTCAGCGCCGCGGTGACGATCGGCCTTGCGCGCTCGCGCCAAGCCTGCCCGCCGCGCCATTCGAACAGCAGGATGAAGAGAAATACGAACATGGCCGTGGCCATCCAGAACGGGAGGCGGCCGACCATGCCGACGGCGAACAGCAGGCAGAGGGCGGCGGCGCCGGCGAGCCGCATGCTGCTGTAGCCTTCGCGCGGGGCAGGGCGGCCACCGGCGCCGGCCCGGAGCGCGCCGCGCCCGACCGAGCGCAGCGCCAGCCACAGGCCGAGCAGCACGATCACGCCGCCGTAGAGCGCCGGAACCAGGCCGGGCGCGGTGTAGATCTGGCCCAATTGCTCGCGATAGGTCGGCATCCGCCACGAGGCATAGATGATGGCGAGGCCGGCCGCGAGGAACACCGCCGCGGTCCAAAGGTCGGTGCGCGGCGGCAGCTTCTCTTCGTGCGGGAGGACGCTGGCGGGCTCGGGTTGGGGCATGACGGGGAGCGGCGAGCCCTCGAAGAAAAGGGACGGCGGCCGCGTTCGCCGCCGTCCCGCTCGGCCGGCGCTACTTCAATCGCATGATGCCGAGCGTGTCGGGCGCCACTTTCGACTTGCCGGCGTCGTGATAGAGCCACGCCGTGTAGCGCACCATCTTCAGCGATTCGTCGTGCGCTTCCTGGCCGCTCAACGGCGCGAACAGCGCGGCGCGCGAATCGGCGTATTTCTGGATGGCCGCGGATTTGGCGATCTTGTTCTTCCACACCGCGTCCATCGTCTCGGTCACCGCCTTGGGCGCGTCCTTGTGCACCCAGATGCCGAAATAGTTGAGCGGCGCCGGCATGTTGGGCAGCCACTTGGTCACCGGCGGAATCTCGCCGTAGCCCTCGAGCTTCACCGGCTTCTCGGATTGCGCGGCGAGCGGGATGAGGCGCTTGGCCTTGATGTGCTCCGACATCTCGACGAGCAGCTGCGCCACCACCTGGGTTTCGCCCGACACCGTCGCCAGCACGGCCGGCGCGCCGCCGTTGTAGGTGACGTGCTTGTACTTGATCGGCGCGTTGGCGCGGATGCTCTCCATCATGTTGTGGCCGGCGGAGGAAAGGCCCGCGGTCGCCACCGTGATGTTGTCGCCGCGCGCCTTCAGCGCGTCGACGAACGCGGCGAAATCCTTGAACGGCGCGCTGGGATTGATCGCGACGACGTTCACGTTGGCGACGGCGAAATACATCCGCCAATCGCCGAGGCCGGTGTCGAGCAGGCCCAGCACCTTGTAGGTGCCCACGTCCACGGCGGCGCCGGCCGCCCAGGTGTAGCCGTCCTTGGCCGCTTCGAGCGCGTTCTTGGTTCCGATCGAGCCCGAGGCGCCGGGCTGGTTGACGACCACGAATTTCTGCTTGAGCTCGGCCTCGAGCTCGGCCGCCACGATGCGGGCCATCTGGTCGGTCGAGCCGCCCGCGGCCCAGGGCACGATGATCGTCACCGGTCGATCCGGCTTCCACGCGTAGTTCTGCGCCGAGGCCGCGCCGGCCGCGAACAGAGCCGCGCCCGCGAGCAACGCCGTCGTCAGAATTCTCTTCATCGGGGTCTCCTCCTTCGCCTGGACTGTAATTACCCAACTGGTTACTTTTGCCGTTAGATTGGCCTTGAGCGGCGGAAGTCGTCAAGGGCAAGCCCTCTCGGGATGTGATGAAACTCTCCCTCTGCAACGAAGTGCTCCGCGAGTTCGATTTCGCGCGCCAATGCGCCTACGCCGCGGCGCTCGGCTATGCCGGGCTCGAAGTGGCGCCGTTCACGCTCGGCGAAGATACCTATCGCATGCCGGCGTCGGGGCGCGCGGCGCTGCGCCGTGCGGCGAGCGATGCCGGCATCGCGGTCAGCGGCCTGCACTGGCTTCTGGTGGCGCCGGCCGGCCTCTCGATCACGAGCCCAGACCGCGCGGCGCGGGATCGCACGATCGACGTGATGCGCCGCCTCGTCGAATTCTGTGCCGAGCTCGGCGGCAGCTATCTCGTCCACGGCTCGCCGGCCCAGCGCCGATTGCAGGGCAATGGCGCCGCCGCCGAAGCGGCTGCGCGCGCCGAGGCGGCGTGGGCCGCCGTCGCCGGCGACGCCGAGAAAGTGGGCGTCGTCTATTGCATCGAGCCGCTGGCGGCGCCCGAGGCCGATTTCGTCAACACCGTGGAAGCGGCGGCCGCCATCGTGCGCCGGATCGCCAATCCCGCGCTCCGCACGATGATCGATACCTCGGCGGCCGCGGTCATGGAGAAGGAGCCCGTCGCCGATCTCGTGCGGCGCTGGATGCCGGGCGGCCTCGTCGCCCATGTCCAGTTCAACGACCGCAACCGCCGCGGCCCCGGCGAGGGGACGGACAGGTTTCTGCCGGTGGTGCGCGCGCTTCGCGACACGGGCTATGGCGGCTGGGTGGCGATGGAGCCGTTCCAGTACAAGCCCGACGGGCCGGCCTGCGCGGCGCGGGCGATCGGCTACGTCCAGGGCGTCTTGGAGGCGGCGGCATGAACGCGGGCGCGGCGCCGAAAGTGAAGATCGAATCGATCGAGCGTTTCGAGCGCGACGTGAAACTGCGCCTGCCGTTCCGCTTCGGCGTCATCACCGTCACCGAGGCGACCCAGGCCGTCGTCCGCGTCCGTATATCGCTCCAGGACGGGCGGAGCGCCGCCGGGGTCGCCGCGGAAACCCTGGCGGCGAAGTGGTTCGACAAGAATCTGGCGCTCAGCGACGGCGACAATCTCGTGCAACTCCGCCAGGCGCTCGACATCGCCGCGGGCTTCTACCTCGCGCGCGGCGCCGCCACACCCTTTGCATTGTTCGCCGACACCTATCGCGATCAGCTCGCGCGCGGCGCGGCGCTCGCGCTCAATCCGCTGGTCGCGAGCTACGGGCCGGCGCTGCTCGACCGCGCCATCCTCGATGCGCTCGGCCGGATCACCGGACTTTCTTTCGCGGCCATGATCCGCGCGAACTTGCCCGGCATCGCCGCCACGGCGCTGACAGCCGATCTCCGGGGCTTCGATCTCCCGGGTTTCCTGGCCGCGCTTTCGCCCGGTGCCGTCATCGACGTGCGCCACACGGTCGGCCTCGTCGATCCCATCGTCGCCGCCGATCAGCCGGCGGACCAGCGGGTGAACGACGGCCTGCCCGAGACGCTGGAGGAAGTCGCGCGCCAATATGGCTGCCGTTACTACAAGCTCAAGGTCGGCGGCAACGTAGATGCCGACATCGACCGGCTGACGCGCATCGCGGCCGTCCTCGATCGAGATGCCGGCGATTACAAATCCACGCTCGACGGCAACGAGCAATACGAGAGCGTCGAGGGTATCGCGGCGCTCTGGCGGCGCATGACCGAGACGCCGAAGCTGAAGCGGCTGGTGGATTCGATCCTGTTCATCGAGCAGCCGATCAAGCGCGCGGTCGCCTTGGCCAAGCCAGTGGAATCGCTGGCGCGCGAAAGGCCGCTCATCATCGACGAATCCGACGGCGAGCTCGAAACCTTCCCGGCCGCCCTCGGCCTCGGCTATCGCGGCGTATCGAGCAAGAACTGCAAGGGTTTCTACAAATCCCTGCTCAACGCCGCGCGCGTCGCCAAGCTCAACGCCGAAGCGGGGGCGCCCCGCGCCTTCATGTCGGCCGAAGACCTCACCACCTGGGCCGGCATCAGCGTGCAGCAGGATCTGGCCCTCGTCTCGCTGCTCGGCCTCACCCACGTCGAGCGTAACGGCCATCATTTCATCGACGGCATGGGCTTCGCCTCGGAAAGCGAGCAGCGCTCGTTCGCCGCCGCCCATCCCGATCTCTACGCGAAAGGCGCGGGCCGGCCGGCGCGCCTCCGGATCGAGCGGGGACGCCTCGCCCTCGGCTCGCTCGGCTGCCCGGGCTTCGCCGTCGGCGGCACGACGGATTTCGCTGCCCTTCGGCCGATGGCGCCCGCGCCCAAGACCGCGATACAACCCGCCACCCTGAAAGTGAAAGCATGACCGGCGCCGACACCTTGCCCGCGCGCTTCGACAGCATCGAAGCCCTCGAGGATTTCATGACCGCGCCGGGCGATGCGCTCGTCAAGGAACTCGCTGGCGTGCCCGGCGACATCATGGTGCTGGGCGTCGGCGGCAAGATGGGGCCGACGCTGGCGCGCCTCGCCAAGCGCGCGGCGCCCGGCCGGCGCGTGATCGGCGTGGCACGCTTCAGCGAGCCGGGCTTGCGCGAAGGGCTTACCAAGGCCGGCGTCGAAACCATCGCCTGCGATCTTCTCGACCGTGCGGCGATCGCGGCGCTGCCCCAAGCGCCGAACGTGATCTACATGGCCGGCCGGAAATTCGGCGCCGGCGCCGATGCGCCGCTCACCTGGGCCATGAACGTGATCGTGCCGGGTTACGTGGCCGAAGTATTCGCGCGCTCGCGCATCGTCGTCTTCTCCTCCGGCAACATCTATCCGTTCGTGCCGGTGGCGGGGCAGGGGGCGACGGAAGAGACCGAGGGCTTGCCGCCGGCCAACGACTATTCCTATTCGTGCCTCGGGCGCGAGCGCGTATTCCGGCATTTCTCCAACGTCCACAAGACGCCGGGCCGGCTCTTCCGCCTCAACTACGCGATCGACATGCGCTACGGCGTCATCCATGACGTCGCCTTGAAAGTGCGCGACGGCGTCGAACTCGATCTCACCGCCGGCAACGCCAACATGATCTGGCAGGGCGACGCGAATTCCATCGCGCTCCGCTGCCTCGCCCATTCCACCGCGCCGATGACGCCCATCAACGTCAGCGGTCCGGAGACGGTGAGCGTGCGTTGGCTCGCCGAGCAATGCGGCGAACTGCTCGGCAAGAAGCCGATCCTCGTGGGCCAGGAGAGCCCGCTAGGCTGGCTCACCAACACCACGCGCATGTGCGCCGAATTCGGCTATCCCAGCGTGCCGCTGTTCCGCATGGTCGAGTGGTGCTGCGATTGGATCGCGCGCGGCATGCCGAGCCTCGACAAGCCCACCAAGTTCGAAGTGCGGGATGGAAAGTTCTGACCGCCTCGCCGAGCGGGCGCTCGGCCCCGAACATGCGGAAAGCCTGGTGGCGCTCTCGGCGGAGGCGGGCTGGAATCAGGTGGCGGCCGATTGGCGCTTCATGCTGGAGCAAGGCAAGGGCGTCGGCATGGCCGACGCGGCGGGCCATTGGGTGGCGAGTGCCCTCACGCTGCCGCTCGGCCGTCGCCTCTCCTGGATCAGCATGGTGCTGACGGCCAAAGCCTGGCGCGGCCAGGGCATCGGCACGCGCCTTCTGCGCCGCTGCGTCGAGATGGTCGGCGCCAGTGGCTCGGTGGCGGGCCTCGACGCGACCGAACTCGGCCGGCCAATCTATCTGCCGCTCGGCTTCGCCGACGTATTTTCGCTGAAGCGCTGGCACCTCGACCGGCCGCCGGTGGCGCCGCCGGCGGCGCCCGCCGGCCTCCGCTTGCGCCGAATCGCGGCCGACGACATGTTGGCCGTCGCCGCCTACGACGCCGTGCGGAGCACCATGGATCGCGCCGCCATTCTCGCGCATCTCCAGTCCCGCGCGCCCTACCTCGCTTTCGTCGCCGAAGCCGCGAACGCCATCGTGGGCTTCGCGCTCGGGCGCGACGGGCGGATCGCACACCATGTCGGCCCCGTGGTCGCCGAAAGCGAGGGGATTGCGCTCGCTTTGGTGGCGCAAGCGATGGCGGCGGCGAGCCCGCCCTACATCATGGACCTGCCGGATCGCCATGCGGCCTTGCGGCGCTGGCTCGTCGCTTCCGGCGCCGTCGCGCCGCGCGGCTTCATGCGCATGACGCTGGGCACGGTGCCCGGCCTCGCGCGCAACGAGCGCCTTTTCGCCGTGGCCGGGCCGGAGCTCGCGTGATGGCCGCGCGCCGCGCCGCCAAGGAATCCGCGAACGGCGCCGGCCGCGTGCGCCATCCCGAGCGCACGCGCGAGCGCATCCTCGAAGCGGCGACGGCGGAGTTCTCGCGCCGCGGCTTGGGCGGCGCCCGGGTCGATTCGATCGCGCGCGCGGCCGGCGTCAACAAGCGCATGCTCTATCACTACTTCGGCAACAAGGAGGACCTGTTCCTCGCCGTGCTCGAGGGCGCCTACGAGAAGATCCGCGGCCAGGAAGGCGCGCTCCGGCTCGAGAACCTCACGCCGGTCGAGGCGATGAAGCGCCTGGTGCGCTTCACGTTCCGCTACTTCGTCGAGAACCAGTATTTCGTGGCGCTGCTCAACAGCGAGAACCTGCATCGCGCCCGGCACATCCGCCGCTCGGGCCGGGTCACCTCGATCAACAGCCCGCTGATCGGCATCCTGGCCGGCATCCTCCGCCGCGGCCGGGCCGCCGGCGTCTTCCGCGGCGGCGTCGATCCGCTGCAACTCTACATCTCCATCGCCGGCGTCGCCTATTTCTACTTCTCCAACATCCACACGCTCTCGACCATCTTCGCGCGCGATCTTAATGCACCGGCCTCGCTGGCGGCGCGCGAGCGCCACGTCGTCGAGGTCATTCTCGGCTATCTTCGGCGTTGAATAATTTTCCGCGGCAACGCGCAGGTGACGGCATGGAACGCGACACCCTCTTCCTTCTCGAGCCGGGCTTCGCCGATCCGGCCTATCCCGGAAAGCGCTTCTACTGCTGGCATTGCGCCTTGATGGAAGGCGTTTTGGCGAGCTTCCCGGAGCTCGCGGCGCGGATCGCGGTCCGGCGCATTCCCTTCGCGCGTCCGCGTGCGGAGATCGTCGATCTCATCGGGCCGGGAAGCGATTCGGTGCCGCTGCTGATCCTCGCCGCCGATGCCCCGCCCGGCCTCACCGCCGAGCGGCGCGGCAAGGTGCGGTTCATCCAGGACAAGGACGCGATTCTCGACATGCTCGCGCGCCGCCACGGCTTCCCCATTCCTCATCCCTGAGCGCGGCACTCACGCCGCGCGGGAGACGGCGCCGCTTTCGTAGAGGTCGCGGCCGGCGGCGAGGGCGCGGATCTTGCCGTCGGCGATCGGGCGCTTCAGCATCCAGAAGCCGCAATCGGGATGGACGTATTTGACGCGCCCCGGCCCCAGCAGCGTCTCGGCACGCTCGATGGCGCGCGCGATCTCGTCGGGCGTCTCGATCTCGGTCCGCTTGATGTCGACGACGCCGAGGCCGAGGCCGATCTCGGGCCGGAGCTCGCGGAAGGCGGCCAATTCCTCGGGCGGCCGGTGCGCGTTCTCCATCACGATGTGATCGGCGTGGAGCGCGTTGAGATAGCGCATCAGCCGCTTCCAGTTTCCCTTCTGCACCGATTGGCCGCCGTAGTTGCCGAAGCAGAGATGGACTGCGGGGAGCGCGCCGGCCGCGCGCGCCGCATCGAGCACCCGGTTGATGGCCGCCGCCGCCCATTCCCATTCCTCGGCATGGCCGGGAAGGTTTGCTTCGTCCACCTGCACCACCGCGGCTTCGAGGTGACGGACTTGCTTGGCGAGCGCATCGGCGATCGCCATGGTGAGATCGGGCACGCTGCCGTAGTGCCGGTCCAGCAGCGTCTTGGCCAGCATGTGCGGACCGGTGAGCGTGAATTTGAACGGCTGCGTCGCCAGGCGTTTCGCGCGCGCGCAGGCTTGCGGCAGATCGAGCGTCCCGGAGCTGACCGGGCCTTCGACCACGCCGGGCGGGCGCGTGCGGAAGCGCATGCCGGGCGCCGCGCGGTAGGCGACCAGCTCGTCGAACGTCACCGCCGTGCGGATGCCCGCCATCGGCCGCACGAAATATTCGATCATGCCGTTGGTTTCGGGGTGGTTCACGTCGAAGCGGTAGAGCTCGCCGTCGCACACCAGGTCGATGCCGGCCTGCTCCTGCGTGTGGATGACGACGCGCGTCGCATCCACCACGGCCTGTTCGGACGGCAACGCCGCCAGCCAATCCGGAATCGGATAGGAACCGACGACGGTGGTCTTGATGCGCGGTGCGGTCATGGCAATGCCCGGAAAGTCGTAGGGGCGGGTCCCCGACCCGCCCCTTCATGCGAAAACGCGTTCGGCCTCGCCGGTCGCGAAGGCCCGGGCGGGCTGGGGACCCGCCCCTCCCAACCCGCTAGTTGAACTTCGGCTCGGGCACCGCGGTCATCTTGATCGACTTGTCGAGGAATTCGTTGGTGTAGACCTCTTTCACGTCGTAGGTCTTGTCGATCTTCACGTATTCCGAGACCAGCTTGTAGTCGTCGGCCATGCGCTTGTCGTCGTGCCAGCCGAGCGCCACCGTGCGCGAGACGTTGTCGCTCATCAGCACGGTCACGAGCTGCCAATTCACGGTTTCGTTGTCGATCCGCAGCGCGCCGTTGGCCTCGATCAGCGCCTGGATGCAGGGTGCCGGCGTCTTCACGCAATCGGCGAACGCCTTCTGCGTGATCTTCACGAAAGCCGCGGCCTTGGCCTTGTTGGCCTTGAGCCAGGCACCGTTGGCGACGATCGAATTGCCGTAGGGGTTGAGCCCCGCATCGCGCCACGCGAGGAAGCCCATGTCCTCCTTGAGCTCGCGCGAGAAGATGTGGTGGATGTTGTAGAACGACGTCGTGGCGTCGATCGACTTCGCCTTGAGCGCGGAAAGCTTCGCGTTGGCGTCGATGTTCACCCAGGTCACCGAGTTCGGGTCGATGCCGTTGGCCTTGGCGAGGCCGGGCCACATGGTGCGCGCGGCGTCGCCCGGCGGATTGCCGATCTTCTTGCCGACCAGGTCCTTGACCGACTTGATGCCGGAACTCTTCAGCCAATAGAGGCCCTGGGGCGAGTTGGCATAGACGTTCATCACGGCCACGAGATCGGCGCCCTTGCCGCGGGCGTTCATCACCACGGCCATGTCCGAGAGGCCCATTTGCGTGGCGCCGGCGCCGACCTTCTGGGCGGAGACGGCCGAGCCGCGCCCGGTCTCGAATTCCACGTCGATGCCGGCCTGTTTGTACCAGCCCATTTTCTGTGCGTAGAAATACGGGGCGTGGTCGCCGCCGGCGACCCAGTTGAGGGTGAAGGTGATCTTCTGGGCTGCGGCGGGCGCCGCCATGGCGATCAGCGCCGCGGCCGCAATCGTGAGCTCGCGCGTCGGAAATTTCATCGATTCCTCCCTGGCTTCGGGCCGCCGCGCCCGGCGAATTTCGCCCGGACGTCGTCGCGGCGTGACGATTCGGCCGGCGAAGGTTAGTCGCTACCTCCGGCACCGTCAATTCGCGCGCGCCCGCGCCATTGACAGCCCCAGCCGAGGAAAGTAACCGGACGGTTACAAGCCGAACGGAGACCGGTTTTGGGCCTCAGGTGGACGGAGTGGCCGGCGGCGGTGCGCGACGTGCTCCGCGAGGGCGCGGTGATCCCCGCGCATCCGCTCGCGCTCGATGCCGGGCGGCGGCTCGATGCGCGCCGCCAGCGCGCGCTCGCGCGCTACTACATCGATGCCGGGGCCGGCGGACTCGCGGTCGGCGTCCACACCACGCAATTCGCGATTCGCGACAACGGCCTGTTCGAGCCGGTGCTGAAGCTGGCGCGCGAAACCGCGGCAGCGTGGACCGGCCGGCCGCTGGTCATGATCGCCGGCGTCGTCGGCCGCACCGAACAGGCGGTGCGCGAGGCGTCGCTGGCGCGCGGCCTCGGCTATCACGCGGGCCTGCTCTCGCTCGCCGCCTTCAAGGGCGCCTCGGAGGACGAGTTGATCGCGCATGCACGGCGCATCGCCGCCGAAATTCCGCTGGTCGGATTCTATCTCCAGCCGGCGGTGGGCGGCATCGTCCTTTCGGCTGCGTTCTGGCGGCGCTTCGCCGAGATCAAAAACGTGGTCGCGATCAAGATCGCGCCCTTCAACCGCTACCGCACGCTGGATGTACTGCGCGGCGTGGCCGAGGCCGGCGCCGAAGACCGCATCGCGCTCTATACCGGCAACGACGATCACATCGTCCTCGATCTCCTGACGACGTTTCGGATCGCGGCCGAGGGCACGATCAAGACGATGCGCATCGTCGGCGGCCTGCTCGGGCAATGGAGTGTCTGGACCAAGACGGCCGTCGAGATGCTGGCGCTGGTCCGGGCGGCCTCCCAGGGCACCGCCGTTCCGGCCGAGTTCTTGGCGCTCGACGGCCAGTTGACCGATGCGAATGCCGCGATCTTCGACGCCGCCAACGATTTCCACGGCGTCATCGCGGGCTGCCACGAGATCCTCCGCCGCCAGGGCCTGCTCGAGGGCATCTGGTGCCTCGACCCGAAAGAGAGCCTGGGGCCGGGCCAGGCAGCGGCCATCGACCGCGTATGCCGCGCTTATCCGCATCTCGCCGACGACGCCTTCGTCGCCGCCAATCGCGAACGGTGGCTGGCATGATCGCCGTCGGGCCCTATGATCCCGCGGGCTAGGTCGGGCAGAAGCACGGGGAGGGAACCATGGGACGCAACGGCGATGCGCTGACCCGTTACGGGATCGCGATCCTCGCGCACTTGCTGCTCGTGGTCGTGTGGCATTTCTACGTCGTGCTGGGCGAGGTGCGCCCCTTCGTGATGCCGTCGCCCGAAGCGGCGATCAACGCGCTGGTGGTGCCGAACTACCGCTGGATGGAGAACATCAGCGTCACCGCCGTCGAGATCTTCGGCGGCTATTTCCTCGCGGTCGTGATCGGCGTGGCGCTGGCGCTGGTGTTCTCGTGGAGCCGGTGGCTCGAAATGGCGGCGATGCCGCTGCTGGTCACGCTCAACATGATCCCCAAGGTGGCGCTGGGCCCGCTCATCATCGTCTGGTTCAAATACGGCATCGGGCCCAACATCCTGATGGCGTTCTCGATCGCGTTCTTCCCGATCGTGCTGACCACCGCGCGCGGCCTGCGCGAAGTGGAGCCGGATCTCCTCGATCTGGTGCGCTCGCTGCGCGGCTCGCGCTGGCAGCTCTTCACCAAGATCCAGCTGCCCAACGCGCTGCCCTACATCTTCTCGGGCATGAAAGTGGGCTCGATCCTGGCCGTGGCGGGGGCCATCGTCGGCGAGTTCCTGGGCTCCGAGCACGGCCTCGGCTATCTCATGCTCCAGGTGCAGGTGACGCTCGACACGGCCGCGATGTTCATGGCCGTCATCTTCATCACCCTCATCGGGATGACCCTCTACGGCCTGGTGCTGCTGCTGGAGCGCCTCGTCGTCGTCCGCGACGCGCGCATCCAATAGGCGGCGAACCCGAATGGCCGAAACCGCCTTCATCCGGCTCAAGGGCGTGCGCAAGGTCTATCGCACGCGCGGCAAGGAATTCCTCGCCGTCTCGGAGGCCACGTTCGACGTGGCGGCGGGCGAGCTCGTCGCCCTGGTCGGCCCCTCCGGCTGCGGCAAGACGACGTTGCTGAAGATCCTGGCGGGCCTCCACGCGCATGACGGCGGCGAGGTGCGCATCGGCTCGGAGGCCGACAAGTTCGACCCGGCCCGCGATATCGGCATGGTGTTCCAGCAGCCGCTGCTGCTGAAATGGCGCCGCATCCTCGACAACGTGCTGCTCCCGGCCGAGATCCTCGGCCTGCCGCGCGCCGCCAGCCGCGCGCGGGCGCACGATCTCCTGGCGCTGGTCGGCTTGAAGGGCCACGAGGAGAAGTATCCCTACGAGCTTTCGGGCGGCATGCAGCAGCGCGCCGCCATCGCCCGGGCACTGGTGCACGATCCCAAGCTCGTGCTCATGGACGAGCCCTTCGGGGCGCTCGACGCGCTGACCCGCGAGAAGATGAATCTCGAGCTGCTGCGCATCTGGCGCGAGAGCAAGAAGACGATCGTGTTCGTCACCCACGGCATTTCCGAGGCGGTGTTCCTCGGCACGCGCGTGGTCGTGCTCACGGCGGGGCCGGCGCGCATGGCGGACAATTTCATCGTCGAGCTGCCGCATCCCCGGAAGCTCGACGTGCGCAACACGCCGCAATTCGGCGAATACACGCGGCGCATCTACCACACGCTCGGCATCGAATAGGGCGCCCGCGCGCCGCACAGAGGAGGACGAAACCGTGGCCCAGAAGAGACTCGGCATCATCATGAACGGCGTCACCGGCCGCATGGGCACGAACCAGCATCTCGTCCGCTCGATCCTCGCGATCCGCGCCGAGGGCGGCGTGGCGCTCGCGAACGGCGAGCGCGTGATGCCCGATCCGATCCTGGTCGGGCGCGACGCCGGCAAGGTGGGGGCGCTCGCCCGCCAGCACGGGCTCGAACGCTGGACCACCGACCTCGGCGCCGCCCTCGCCAATCCCGACGACACGGTGTTCTTCGACGCGGCCTCGACCCAGCTCCGCGCCGATCTCCTCACCCGCGCGATCGATGCCGGCAAGCACGTCTATTGCGAAAAGCCGGTGGCGGATTCGTTGAAGAAAGCGCTGGCCGTCGCCAAGAAGGCCAAGGCCGCCGGCATCAAGCACGGCGTGGTGCAGGACAAGCTGTTCCTGCCCGGCCTCCTGAAGCTCAAGATGCTGCGCGATTCCGGCTTCTTCGGCCGCATGCTCTCGGTGCGCGGCGAGTTCGGCTACTGGGTTTTCGAGGGCGATTGGCAGGCGGCGCAGCGGCCCTCGTGGAACTACAAGAAGGCGGAGGGCGGCGGCATCATCCTCGACATGCTGTGCCACTGGCGCTACGTGCTCGACAATCTGTTCGGCGAGGTGAAGGCGGTGAGCTGCCTCGGCGCCGTCCACGTTCCCGAGCGCTGGGACGAGCGCGGCAAGAAATACGCCGCCGACGCCGACGATGCCTGCTACGCCACGTTCCAGCTCGCCAACGGCGTGATCGCGCAGATCAACAGCTCGTGGACCACGCGCGTGCGCCGCGACGATCTCGTCACCTTCCACGTGGACGGCACGCTGGGCTCGGCGGTGGCGGGCCTCCAATCCTGCCGCGCCCAGCCGCGCGTGAGCACGCCCCGGCCGGTGTGGAATCCGGACGTGAAGCAGACCATCGATTTCTACGACGGCTGGCAGGAAGTGCCCGACAACCAGGTGTTCGAGAACGGCTTCAAGGCCGAATGGGCGATGTTCATTCGCCACGTGTGCGAGAACGCGCCGTTCAAATGGAACCTCGTCGAGGGTGCCAAGGGCGTGCAGCTCGCCGAGTTGGCGCTCAAGAGCTGGAAAGACCGGCGCTGGATGGACGTGCCGCCGCTGGAGATCTGAGATGCCCACGATCCGCTTGCCGGCGAAGAACGGCCGCATCGAAGACTTCGCGACGCGGCCGCCGAGGAAATTCCCGAAGCCGACCGCGCCGTTCAACCGCATCGCCTACGCCGCGGCGCATGTCGTCGCCGATCCCCTGGCGGAACACGATCCCTGGCTCACGCCGGCGGTGGATTGGGAGACGACGCTCGCGTTTCGCCGCCACCTCTGGTCGCTCGGCTTCGGCGTCGCCGAGGCGATGGACACGGCGCAGCGCGGCATGGGCCTCGATTGGGCCACGAGCCTGGAGCTCATCCAACGCAGCGTGGCGCTGGCCAAGGCCGAGGGCGGCGTCATCGCGTCGGGTGCCGGCACCGATCATCTGATGCCCTCGGCGTCGACGACCGTCGACGACGTGATCGCCGCCTATGAAGAGCAGTGCGCGGCGGTGGAGGCCGCGGGCGGGCGCATCATTCTGATGGCGTCGCGCGCGCTGGCCGCCGCCGCCAAGTCGCCCGACGATTACGCCAAGGTCTATGGCCGGATCCTGGCGCAGGTGAAGGAGCCGGTGCTGATCCACTGGCTCGGCGAGATGTTCGATCCCGCGCTCGAAGGCTATTGGGGCTACAAGGACCACGCGAAGGCGATGGATGTGTGCCTCGGCGTTCTCGCGGCCAATGCGGAGAAGATCGACGGCATCAAGATCTCGCTGCTCGACAAGGATAAGGAGATCGCGATGCGCCGCCGCCTGCCTCCAGGCGTGCGCATGTATACGGGCGACGATTTCAACTACGCCGAGCTGATCGAGGGCGACGCCCAAGGCCATTCCGACGCGTTGCTCGGCATTTTCGACGCGATCGCGCCGGCGGCGGCGGCGGCGCTGGGCGCCCTGGCGCGCGGCGACACCAAGTATTTCCACGAGATCCTGGCGCCCACCGTCCCGCTCTCGCGGCACATCTTCAAGGCGCCGACCCGTTTCTACAAGACAGGCGTGGTCTTCATGGCGTACCTCAACGGATTGCAGGAACACTTCGTCATGGTGGGCGGGCAGCAGAGCGCGCGCTCGCTGCTGCATCTGGCCGAGCTGTTCCGCCTGGCCGATGCGGCGGGTCTGCTCGCCGATCCCGACGAAGCCTGCGCGCGGATGCGCCGCGTCCTCGCGGTGAACGGCCTGGTGAATTGATGCGCGATCTCGCCGCCCATCCCGAGCTTCTTTCGCTCAACACGGCGACGGTGCGCGAGCGCTGGGGGCTCGAGGCGATCATCGAAGGGTGCGCGCGGCACGGCATCCGCGCCATCTCGCCGTGGCGCGACCAGGTCGCCAAGGCCGGCCTGGCGAACGTCGCGAAATCGATCCGCGCGCACGGGATCGGCCTCAGCGGCTATTGCCGCGGCGGCATGTTTCCGGCGGCCGACGACGCCGGCCGCCAACGTGCGCGCGATGACAATCTCCGGGCGCTCGAAGAAGCGGTGACGCTCGCAGCACCCTGCCTCATCCTCGTCGTCGGCGGGCTGCCGCCGGGTTCGAAGGACATCGCCGGCGCGCGGCGCCAGGTGGAGGAGGGCATCGCCTGGCTGCTCGAGGCGGCGCGCCCGGCGGGCATGAAGCTCGCGATCGAGCCGCTGCATCCGATGTATGCCGCCGACCGCGCCTGCGTGAACACGCTCGCGCAAGCCAACGACATGTGCGACCGGCTCGGTGCGGGGGTCGGCGTCGCCGTCGACGTCTACCACGTGTGGTGGGACCCGGCGCTCGAGCGCGAGATCGCGCGCGCCGGCCGTGCCGGCCGGCTCCATGCCTTCCACGTGTGCGACTGGCTGGTGCCGACCGCCGATTTGCTGCTCGACCGCGGCATGATGGGCGACGGCGTGATCGACATTCCGCGCATCCGCGGCTGGGTCGAGGCCGGCGGCTTCGCGGGGCACGTCGAGGTCGAGATCTTCTCGGCCGCCAATTGGTGGAAGCGCGAGCCCGACGAGGTGCTGCGGGTGTGCCGGGAGCGCTACGACACCGTCTGTTGAACCCGCGGGCGGCGCCCCTGGGCCCGCCGCGGGACGGCCGAAGCGCGCCGCCTTGGCCTCGCCGACAATGGCGCCGCCGCGCGGCGTTGTGTTAGCGTTCAGCGCTCAGGGGCTCGCAACATCCGCGCCGACAGGATTTTGCCGGGGAGACGCAATGACATTCGTTCCGAAAGCGCCGCGCTACGTGATCCCGACCAGCCAGATCGGCGCGGTGGTCTATGCCGAGAAGAAGGCGATCGGGATTCAGTTCGTGGATCCCGAAGGCGGACATATCTTCATCACCATCCCGGGGGCGATGGTGCCGCAGCTCGCGGCCTCGCTGGCGAAGGTGGCCCAGGACAATCCCGAGGCGTCGGCTTGGGCGCCAGCGCCCTATTCGACCTCGCGATGACGCCGCGCGCCGCCCGGCCGGGGCCGGCGCAGCATCGGCGAACAAAACCAGATCGCGCCGCCGCCGGGGGCGCCGACTCGCCTTTTGACGGCGGGCGCGCCAGACTGCCGGCGCAATTTCTCATCGGGAATACCGCCGCGTGACCGCCGAGCGCCACGATACGAGGTCGATGCTCGCCAAGCTGGTGGGTTTCGATACGACCAGCCGCAACTCCAATCTCGCGCTCATCGAGTGGGTCGTGGCCTACTTGGGCGAGTTCGGGGTCGCGTCCGAGCTGATCCACAATCCCGAGCGCACCAAGGCCAATCTCTTCGCCACGGTGGGCCCGCGCGCCGACGGCGGCATCGTGCTCTCGGGCCACACCGACGTGGTGCCGGTCGACGGCCAGCCCTGGACCTCTGATCCCTGGACGCTGCTCCAGCGCGACGGGCGGGTCTATGGCCGCGGCACCACTGACATGAAGGGTTTCATCGCGTCGGCGCTGGCTCAGGTGCCGGGCTGGGCCGAGAACGGACTCGCCCGACCGATCCATCTCGCGCTGTCGTTCGACGAGGAGGCGGGCTGTACCGGCGTCGGCGGCATGATCGAGCATCTGCGGCGCAGCGGCCTGCGCCCGCGCGCGGCCATCATCGGCGAGCCCACCGAGATGCGGGTGGTGACCAGCCACAAGGGCGGCATCGTCGGCACCTGCACCGTCCACGGCCTCGCCGGCCACTCCTCGCAGGTGCACCGCACGGTGAACGCCGTGATGTACGCCGCCGAGATCGTCGCCCATGCCGCGCAATTGGGCGAGGAACTCAAGGCCACGAAGCGCGACGCCATGTTCGATCCGCCCTATTCCACGATTCAGATCAACAGTTTCCACGGCGGTACCCATGGCAACGTCGTGCCGCACGAATGCAGCTTCCTCTGGGAGCACCGCGCGCTGCCCGGCGTGCCGCTCGATGCGCTGGTGGAGCGGCTCCGGCGCTTTGCGGCGGAATCCCTGCTGCCGCGCATGCGCGCAGTTCATCCCGCCGCCGATATCCGCTTCGAGGTCCTGGCCCGCATTCCGGGCTTGACGGTCGATCCCGGCTCGGTCGCCGAAACCCTGGCCCTGGCCCTGGCCGGCCGCAACGCCACCGAGGCCGTCGCCTTCGGCACCGAAGCCGGGTATTTTCAGGGGCTGGGCATACCCACGGTCGTGTGCGGCCCGGGCAACATCGAGCAGGCGCACAAGCCGGACGAGTTCGTCAGCCTCGATCAGCTCGCCGCCTGCGACCGTTTCCTCGACCGCCTCACCGACGAGTGCCGCAAGCCAATCGTTTGAGTTCACCGATCACGCCTGAGGGAGAATGGCCATGACGAAATCGAGTTTCACGCAGCGGGCGCGCCGCACCTTCGCGGTCGGCGCCTTCGCCATCGTCGCAGCGCTCGGCGCCCCCGCCGCGCTTGACGGCGCCGCGCAAGCCAAGACGTTCAAATGGGCCGCCGACAGCGATCCCGGCTCGATGGATCCCTACAGCCGCAACGTCGCCTCCACGCTGTCGATGCTGTCCAACGTCTACGAGCCGCTGATCCGGCGCGACAAGGAATTGAAGCTCGAGGCGGGGCTCGCAACGGGGTGGACGGCGATCGGCCCCACCACCTGGCAAATCACGCTCCGCAAAGGCGTCAAATTCCACGACGGCTCGCCCTTCACCGCCGACGACGTGGTGTTCAGCTATCAGCGCGTGCGCGGCCCCGGCTCGCTCCTGGCCACGGTGACGCGCGGCAGCAAGGAAATCCGCAAGATCGACGACTACACGGTCGAGATCGAGATGGCGGGGCCGAACCCCACCTTTCCGGACCAGATGACCTCGTGGCTCATCATGTCGAAGGCGTGGTCGGAGAAGAACAACGTCACCAAGGCCACCGACCTCACCAAGAACGAAACCTCGCACGCCACCATGAACGCCAACGGCACGGGCGCGTTCGTGCTCAAGAGCCGCAGCGGCGACGGCAAGATCGTGATGGTTCCGAACAAGGATTGGTGGGACAAGGCCGAGCACAACCTCACCGAGGTCATCTTCACGCCCATCGCCAATCCCGCCACGCGCAGCGCAGCACTGCTCTCGGGCGAGATCGACATGGTGCACACGCTGCCGGTCAACGCCATCCCGCGCGTGCTCGAGCAGCGCGGCCTACGCGTGATGCGCAAGGGCGAATTGCGCACCATGCTGTTCTTCATGGACCAGCTGCGCGACGAGCTGATCGATAGCAACGTCAAGGGCAAGAATCCGTTCAAGGACGTGCGCGTGCGGCGCGCCTTCGCGATGGCGATCGACGCCGAGGCGATGAGCCGGCAGGTGATGCGCGGCGTCTCGGTGCCGAACTACCTCCTCGTCGGCCCCGGCGTGAACGGCTTCGATGCCACGCTCAACGTTGCGCCCAAGCACGACGTCGCTGCGGCCAAGAAGCTCCTGGCCGACGCGGGCTATCCCGACGGCTTCGAGATGGGCATGGATTGCTCGAACGACCGCTACGTCAACGACGAGCACATCTGCACCGCCGTCGTCGGCATGCTGGCGCGCATCGGCGTCAAGGCGAAGCTCAAGGTGATGCCGTTCAACCAGCTCATCCGGCTGCTCTCGCCGCCCTATGAGTCGAGCTTCATCCTCGCCGGCTGGCTGCCGGCCACCTACGACGCCCACGATGCGCTCTTCAATCTCGTCGGCTCGCGCAACAAGGAACTGCAGCGCGGCGTGTTCAACGTCGGCGGCTACGTCAACGCCAAGCTCGACGACCTCATCACCAAGGTCGGCGTCGAACTCGACGCCAAGCAGCGCAACGCCATGCTGCAGGAGGCGTTGGCGCTCGCGCGCGACGATGTGGCGGTAATCCCGATCCACCAGCAGGTCGTCGTCTGGGCGGCGAAGGATTCGGTCGAACTGGTCCAGAACGCCGACAACTTCTTCCCGCTGCGCTTCGTGAAGATGAAGTGACGACGGCAAGACGAGCCCCCTCTCCCTGGGGGAGAGGGGGTTGGGGGTGAGGGGCAGCAAAAGCGGTGTAGCGCGCTCGAAACGCGCCGCCGGAACCCGCCCTCTTCACTGCGAGCACGCTTTGCGCGGGCACCAGGCGCGCTCGCGCCGACTCCATCTCTTTCTTCCATCGCCGTTTTTGCCGCCCCTCACCCCTGGCCCCTCTCCCCCAGGGAGAGGGGGAAACAAATGGGCGATTGCGCCCTCACGAACTCGACACCCGCTCGATCTCCAGATCGCGGCGGGCGGAGACGATGGAGACGGTGAATCCCGCGACCACGTCGATGGCCGACATGGCGGTGATGAGCAGGAATGTCGTCGAACCGGTCTTCCGCACCAAGAGGAACATCAAGAGGCAGCCGACGAAGACCACCATCGACACGATGTGCTCGACGATCTGGCCTCGGCCGGAGCGGGTCGATTTCAGGATCTCGAGGTAGAGGAGCGCCAGGCCGACGAGCAGGAAGAGGTCGTTGACACCGAATTTCCATGCCGCGCCCGAGGGCAAGGTGATGTCGAACAGCGTGGCGGCCAGCACCGATTCGTAGACCGCCGCCACGATGAGATACACCACGGCCAGCACGCCGATCATCGGTATCTGGCGGTAAAACGCGCTCATCCTTGCCTCCTTCGTTTCCGTTCGCCGTTCGAGCGCGGATGCCGCGCGTTGAATCGGAGCAGTATCGCGCGCCGGGCGCCCCGCATCAAATGATACCTTCGGGCCTGCCGGGTTTCGGGCGGCTTAACTTTGCCGCAATCGGCGTCCGCGCGGCGAGCGGCCCCGGACCGGGTCAGAAACGCGTCAGCGCGTGCGGCGCCGACGCCCGCTCGGCCCGCGCCAGGCCTTCGAGGATGCGGCCGACATAGGTCTCGGAACGGATCCAGCGGCCGAGGTTGTCGGCCACGTCGAAATCGGGGTAGGCGGCGCGGAAATCGCGATAGGCCGCGGCCGCGTTGCCGTTGCCGAGCAGGGCGAGCAGCGCCGCGCGCAGGATCAGCGTCCATTGGAAGGTCTTCATGTCCACGTGTTCCAGACGCGCCAGGGCTTGCGCATAATCGCCGTCCAGCACATGCCGGACCACGAAGGAATAGTGATACCAGGTCGGGTGCAGCGGATTGAGGCGCATGCTCTCGGACAGCAGCGCCAGTCCGCGCGCGTGGCGCCCGGCATAGACGAAATAGGCGCCGAGCATGCCCGACATCTCGGGGTCGTTGGGATTGAGCGCCAGCGCGCGCTCGGCTTCGGCCTCGAACACGGCGTCGTCGCGGCGGAAGAAATGCGTCAGTGCCAGCGCGGCGTGGGCGCGCGGATTGCGCGGATCGAGCTCGATGGCGCGCCGGCCGGCGGCGATCGCGCGGTCGAGGGCGCCCGGCCTGGGATTGTGGCCGTGGCTGTATTCCGCGGCGTAGACATAGACCAGCGCCGCATGCGCATCGGCATAGTTGGGGTCGCGCTTCACCGCGTCCTCGAGGCAGTCGCGCGCCTTGGCGTGCTCCTCCGGCGTCAGCACGGTCGTGTAGTGCCGCGCGCGCAGCAGTAGATCGTAGGCGGTGAGGTCGCGGGTGCGCTTCTTGAGCGCGCGGCGGACGCCGTCGTCGCGCAGGCGCACGCTCAGCGAGGCGGCGACGGTGCGCGTGATTTCGTCCTGGAGCGCCAGGATGTCGTAGAGCTCGCGGTCGAAGCGCTCGGCCCAGAGGGCCGCGCCGGTGGCGCCGTCGAGGAGCTGCGTCGAGAGGCGCACGCGGCGCTCGGTGCGCGTCACCGTGCCGTCGAGAAGATAGTGGGCGCGCAGGCGCTGAGCAATTTCCGGCACCGGCGCGCGCTCGCCGCGCACGCGCAAGGTGGTGCTGGGTGCCAGGACCGTGAGATCGGTGAAGCGCGATAGCGCCGCGGCGATCTCGTCGGCGATGCCGCGGCTGAAATAATCGCCGCCGTCGGCGTCGCGTTCCGCGTCGCTGTCGGCGCCGGCCGCCGCGAACGGCAGCACCGCCACGGTCGGCCGCTCCGCGTCCGTGTTCGGTGCCGGGTTCACGTCCGCCGCCGCCGCGGCGATGGGCGCGGCCGGCGCGGGGGGAGCCGCATCGTCACGGGCGGGCTTGCGCCACGCCTCGCCGAGGGCGCGGGCCGAGTTCGCGCTGGTCTGCGCCAGAATGCGCGTCGAGGCCGCGAGCTGTTCCTCGGCCTCGCGGGTCCGCCCGGCGGCCGTGAGCAGGCGCAGGAGCCGAAGGTGCGCCTCTCCCGAATCCGGGTCGGCGGCGGCGAGGGCGCGCGCATGCGGCAGGGCCTCGGCGGGCCGGTCGGCGAGCCGCGCCAGCAGTGCCTTGAGCGCCCGGCAATGCAGTGCCCGCGCCTCCTCGCGCTCGGCCGCACGCCAGGTTTCGAAATCGGGGCAGTTCGGAAGCTCGAGGCCCTCGAGGAATTCGCCGCGAAAGAGTGCCGCGATGGCGGCGAGCTCGTCGGCCGCGAGCGCGTTGCCGCCCGCCGCGAAACGCCTGCGCGCTTCCAGCAGATCGACGCCGATGTCCGCCGCGTCGAGCGCCACGCTTTCGCGCTCGGCCACGATGCGCGCCCGGCCGGGTTCGTCCACGAGCCCGCGCAGTTTCGAGAGGCTCCAGCGCAGCGCGCCGCGCGGATCGTCGGGCACGTCCCAGAACAACTCGCAGAGGCGCTCGCGCCGGTGCGGCTTGCCGGTGACGGCGAGATAAGCGAGCAGCGCGCGCGTCTTCTTGGAGGCGGGCAGCGCCAGGCGCACGCCGCCGCGGGCGAGCTCGATCTCGCCCAAAAGGCGCAGCGTCAACGGCTCCGGCGCCGGCATGTCTCCCTCGTTTGGCCACGTTTTCGCCCGCGGCCGGTCCAGAAGCGGCCCCGCTTGCCGCACGCGAGCCCATTCTCGCGAATTTCCAACGACATCGCTATCCGCTTTCCACGCCGAATCAAACGCTCGTCCCAATGGCCGGCGCGCAGTTTCCGCGCCGCTTCCGGGCCGGTTGTCCCGGGAAATGAGGAGTTCGAGCATGCGCAAGACCACGTATCCCCCCGCCCCAGGCGCGATGGCATTGGCGCCATCCCGTCCGGGCCTCTTTGCCCAAATCCTGAGCTACGTCGCGGCCTATCTGCGGGCGGCGGCGGCGGCCGCGGCCGAGCGCCGCCGGGCGCGCGACGGCATGCTCATCCTGATGGCCATGGGCGACCGCGACCTCAAGGACATCGGCATCTCGCGCTCGCAGATCCTTTCGGCCGCCTATGGGCCGGTCGGCCCGGAGCGCGGCGCGCCCTCGCACCGGCGTTGACCGGCCGGCGCCCTGCATTCCACGCCCGCGCCGCCCTTTTCCACGCCGCTTCCCACGCCCGCTTCAACGCCGAGCCGCCACAACCCCCGCCGCCGCCCGTCGCGGCAAGTCATCGAGGACCAACCATGCAACACGGTTTCACCTATCAGGACACGCTCGCCACGTCCGAGAAGATCGCGTGGCGGATCGGCGACATCATCGGCGGCGCAAAGCGCCTGGATTTCGTCAAGCCGTTCATGCCGGAATCGCTCGCCCGGGTCGAAGGCCTGGCCTTCCTCACGCCCGCCGAGCAGCGCGTGCTCAACCAGATCCGCGGCCACGCCTATCTCTCGATCTTCGGCCTGGTCGAGGAATTCATCCTGCCGTTCGTGCTCGACCACGCACGGCCGCAGCTCGAGGGCGACGATTTCCGCGCCCGCGCGCTGCTCAACTTCGCCGCGGAAGAGGCCAAGCACATCCAGCTCTTCAAGGTGTTTCGCCGCGAGTTCGAGAAGGGCTTCGGCTCGCCTTGCGACGTGATCGGCCCGCCCGCGGCGATCGCCAAAGCGGTGCTGGCGCATTCGCCGCTCGGCGTGGCGCTCGCCATCCTCCACATCGAGTGGATGACCCAGCGGCACTACGTCGAGAGCATCCGCGACACGCAGACGCTCGATCCGCTGTTCAAGAGCCTCCTGAAGCACCATTGGATGGAGGAGGCGCAGCACGCGAAGCTCGACACGCTCGTGGCCGAGGCGATCGCGGCGCGCTGCACGGCGGAAGAAATCGAGACGGGCGTGGCCGACTATCTCGCGATCGGCATGCTGATCGACGGCGGCCTCGACGCGCAGACCAAGTTCGATCTGGCCGCGCTCGAGAAGGCCACCGGACGGAAACTCTCCGAAAGCCAATCGCGCGAGGCCCTGGACGTGCAGCGCCAAGCGAATCGCTGGACCTATCTCGGCTCCGGCATGACCCATCCCAACTTCCTTGCGACCCTGGGCGGCATCTCGCCCGCCGGCCGCAAACAGGTGGAAGGCGTGGCCCCAGCCTTCTGCTGACCTCGCGACCGCCCGCCGCTCCGGTCTCCTGTCCCGGCGCGGCGGGCGGTCGATTACCGCCGAACGGCCCCGAATTTGAGAATTCCAAGGAGAGAGTCATGAACATCGCCACCCCCAAGCCGAACCGCGTCAACGGCGTCGACGTCGACGCGTTGATGGAGGCCATCGACCAGATCACCGCCGATCCCGCCAAGGGCAAGGTCGAGTTCCGCGTGAAATCGGCCTGGAAGGGCCAGACGCGGAGCGAGCACGTCGTCGATTCCTACAAGCTCGGCGGCGAAACCGTCTTGCGGCGCTTCGCGATCCAGGCCGACGAGCCGCTCGAGCTGTGCGGCGAGAACACCGCCGCCAATCCGCAGGAGCTGCTGATGTCGGCGCTCAATGCCTGCATGATGGTGGGCTATGTCGCCGGCTGCGCGGTGCGCGGCATCAAGCTCGAAAAGCTCGAAGTGGAAACCGAGGGTGCCCTTGATCTTCGCGGCTTCCTCGGCCTCGACGAGAACGTGCCGCCCGGCTACACCGCGATCCAGGTCAAGGTGAAGATCAAGGGCGACGGCACGGCCGCGCAGTTCCGCGAGATCCACGAGACCGTGCTCAAAACCTCGCCGAACTATTTCAACTTCACGAAGCCAATCGCGGTCGACGCGAAGCTCGCCATCGGCTAGCGCGACGCGCAGCGCCGTTGATGCCGCCGGGGCACTACTCCCCCGGCGGCATCAAGTGGATGGCGTCGGCGAGCAGCGAGACGGTGGCGTCGGCGCCGTGCGCCAGCGCGTTGCGCCGCGCGGTGTGGGCGCTGACCGTTAGGGCGAGCTCGGCGCCGGCGACGCTGAGCGTGAGCGCGGCCGTATCGCCGAGGAAGAGCAGCTCGGCGATCGTGCCCGTCACGGGATTCTCGCGCTCGCCGCGCGAGGGGCGCTCGCGCCGGTGCAGCACGATCGCCGCCGCCGGGATCATCCAGGCGACCCGCGCCCCGGCCGCGAAACGCCCGTCGTCGCGCGCCTCGAGCACGAGATCACCCCAGCGCAAGGCGAGCTGCCCGGTGGCCGGATCGCGCCCCGCGATCTCGCCGGCGAACACATTCGGCTGATCCATCAGCCGCGCCACCAGCGGCGTGGCCGGACGGTTGGCGACCTCGTCGGGAGTCCCGTGCTGCAGGGTCTTGCCGTGGTGGAGCACGCTCATCCGGTCGGCGAGCGCCGCCGCTTCGGCGAGATCGTGGGTGACCAGGATGGTCGGCGCCGCGATGGCGCGGCGGAGCAGCGCCAGCTCGCGCTGGAGCTTCCTCCGCGTCACCTGGTCCACGGCGGCGAACGGCTCGTCGAGCAGGAGCACGGCGGGATCGCGCGCCAGCGCCCGCGCCAGCGCCACGCGCTGGCGCTGGCCGCCCGAGAGCGCGTCGGGGCGGCGCGTCTCGAGGCCTTCGAGATGCACCAGCGCCAGAAGCTCGCGCGCCCGGGCCGCCCGCGCGCCCGCCGGCAGATGGCGGAGCGCTGCCGCCACGTTGCCCGCGGCACTCAAATGCGGGAACAGCGCGTAGTCCTGGAACACGAAGCCGGCGCGCCGGCGCTGGGGCGGCAGGAAGACGCCCGCGGCGGCATCGAACCAGACCTCGCCGTTGCACGCGATGCGGCCTTCGCGCGGGCGGATCAGGCCGGCGAGCGCGCGGAGGATCGTGGTCTTGCCGGCGCCCGAAGGCCCGACCAGCGCCAGAAGCTCGCCCGGCCGGCACGCCAGCGCCGCCTCGAGCGGGATCGGCGCCGGCTGCGCGAGATGCGCTTCGATGCCCTCGGCCACCCGTCGCCCCCGCTATCGCCGGCGCACGGCGCCGCGTTGACCGAGCGCGTAGACGAGGCCCACGGCGACGAACGACAGCGCCAGCAACGCCGCCGACATCGCCGCCGCCTCGTTCATGGCGAAAGCCTGCACCCGGTCGTAGATGGCGATCGAGATGGTGCGCGTCTCGCCCGGAATGCTGCCGCCGACCATCAGCACCACGCCGAACTCGCCGAGCGTGTGCGCGAAGGTGAGCGCCGCGGCCGAGGCGAGGCCGGGCCACGCCAGCGGCAGTTCGATCCGCGCGAATGTCGCGAAGCGCGAAAGCCCGCTGCACCACGCCGCCTCGCGCAGCGATTCCGGCACCGCCTCGAAGGCGCGCTGCAGCGGCTGCACGGCGAACGGCAGGTTGACGAGCAGCGATGCCGCCACGAGCCCTTCGAAGGTGAACACCAAGGGTGCCCCGAACACGCTTTCATAGGCCTGGCCGAGCGGCGCCGCGCGGCCCGCCGCCGCCAGCATGTAGTAGCCGAGCACGGTCGGCGGCAGCACGAGCGGGAGGGCGATCAGCGCTTCCACGAAGCCCTTGCCCGGGAAGCGCCGCCACGCCAGCGCGCGCGCGATCACGATCGCCAGCGGCAGCAGAAGCGCGGTGGTCCAGAGCGCGAGGGCGAGCGAAAGGCGAAGCGCTTCCCAATCCATATCAGCTGCCCCGCCCGGGAATCGAATAGCCGTGGCGCTCGAGCACTGCCTGGGCGGGCGGCGATTGCAGATAGCGGTAGAAGGCCTCGGCGGCGGGGCTCGCCGTCTTCATCAGCGCCATGCGCTGGTTGAGCGGCTTGTGCCACGCGGCGGGAATCACCGCGTGGCGGCCGCGCTTGGCGAGTTCCGGCGCCAGCGCCAGCGAGAGCGCGATGATGCCGCCTTCGGCCGAACCCGCGCTCGCGAATTGCGCCGCTTGGGCGATGTTCTCGCCCATCACCAGGCGCGGCTTGACCTGCTCCCAGAGCCCGGCATGGGCGAGCGCCTCGACCGCGCGCTGGCCGTAGGGTGCCACCTCGGGGTTGGCGATGGCGAAGCGCTTGATGGCGCCCGCCGCCAGCGCAGCCTTGAGCCCGGCCAGCGCCGGATCGGGCACGAGCGGCGAGCCGTGCGGCGCGAACAGCACGAGGCGCCCTTGCGCGTAGATCGTGCCGCGGTCGCGCGCGAGGCCGGCGTCGGCCAGGCGGAAGACGTTCTCCTCGTCCGCCGAGAGGAAAATCTCGAACGGGGCACCCTGCAGGATCTGCTGCGCGAACTTGCCCGAAGAGCCGGTGGCGATGCGGAGGCCGTGGCCGGTCTCGCGCTTGAACGACGCCGCCAGTTCTTCGACCGCGAATTTGACGTTTTCGGCGACGGCGACGGCCGGCGCCGGCTGCGCCTGCGCCGCGGACCACGACATTGCGGCGGCGGCGGCGAGGCAAAGGCGCTTCAGGGATCGCAGCATCGCAATCTCGCTCGTGGGGATCGATATAGCCAATTGACCATATCGATGGGCCGGAAACAAGGCGACGGCCGGCCGCGCCCGCTACCCTTTCGCCAGCATCCGGCGGAGTGCCGCGGCGTCGCGGGCGACGGCGCGCTGCGTGGCGGCTTCCATGCGGCGGTAGCGGGCGAGCACGTCCGCGCCGCTCTTGGTGAGAGCGGCGCCGCCGCCGCGCTCGCCGCCCTTGGCCGCGGCCACCAGCGGCGCCTTGAACGCGGCATTCATCTGCTCGACGAGGAGCCAGGCGCGCTTGTAGCTCATGCCCATGCGCCGACCGGCGGCGGCGATCGAGCCCAGATCGCGGATGCCTTCGAGCAGGCGCGCCTTGCCCGGCCCCAACGAAATGTCGGGCTCGAAGGTGATGCGGAGGTGGGCGGCGGGGGCCTTGGCGCGCGGCATGGCGCGGCGGCGTAGCGTTAGGGCCGGATGTAGCTCCAGCCCTGCTCCTGCAGCTCGATGAGGCGAGTGACGCCCGACGGCACCGAGCGCGCCTGCTTGATGAGCGGAATCTCCTTGCCCTCGCGCTTGCTCATGCCGGCGCGCGTGTTTTCGCAGGCGGAGAACGACAGATCGGAGTCGCCCTCGAGCATGGCTTCGATGCGGCCTTTGACCGGCGAGGTGTCGGCGCGGAGCATCGTGAGACCCGGACCGTAGGTGACGACCTCGATCACCACCTTCTCGCCCTTGGCCTGGTAGAATTGCTTGATGTTACGGACGTTGTTGAGCGCCATTTCGAGCCGCGCCGTGTCGCCGTCGCTCACATGTATCGCGACCTTGTGGCTCTTGGTCTGCGCCAGGGCCGGAGCGGCGGCGGCGAAACTCGTGGCGAGAACGAGAAGGGCGAAGCGGCGGCGGTTCATGGGGCGTGCTCCCTCGGGCGGCAATGCCGGGATGCTACACCCCACTCCAGAAATTGTCGTCCCCGCGAGAGCGCGCCTCACCGCTCCGCGAGCGCCGGGCGGCGGGTTGCGGCGGGCGCGGGCGGCTCGTTGTGGGCGAGGTAGCCTTCGCCCTTGAGCCAGCGATAGGCGTCGTCGAGCATCAGGCGCAGCGAGGTGGGCTGATAGCCGAGCTCGTCGCGCGCCTTGGTGGAGACGACACGCGGATGGGCGAGGATCAGCTCGGCCGCTTCGGGCGTCAGATCCGGCTCGCGCCCGGTTACGGCGGCCACGGTCGCTTTGAACCTTCCCACGACGCGGATCGAAAGGGGCGTGAGCGTGCGCGGCGTCGCCGGCTGGCCGGCGAGGTCGCTGATGAAACGGATCACGTCCGCGAAGTTCGCGTCGCAACCGCCGAGCAGATAATTGTGCCCGACGCGGCCGCGCTCCACGGCGGCGATCATGGCGCGGGCCACCGCTTCCGCATGGCAGAAGCTGCCGCTGCTCGGCGGGATGCCGGGCAGCTTGCGGTTCGCGACCAGCGCGAACATGCGGCCCCAGCCCTTGTGGTCGTAGCGCCCGAGGATATGCGCCGGATTGAAGATCACGGCCGGCAGCCCTTCGGCGGCGGCGCGCTTCACTTCCTGCTCGGCGAGCGTCTTGGAGCGCACGTAGTTGATCTTCGAGAACTGGCCCGATTGCGAGGTCGATTCGTGGATCGTCGCGTGCTCGATGCCGTAGGTGGCCCAAGTGGAACAATGGATCAGGCGCTTGGCACCCTTGGCGCGCGCCGCCGCGATCACGGCCTTGGTGCCGTCGATGTTGTCGCGCGTCTGTTCCGCGTTGTGGCGCGACCAGGTGGAGGTGTTGGCGGCGAGGTGAAACACCGCGTCGGCGCCCTGCGGCGTGGCCGCGGCCACCGCGTCGAAATCGGCGATGTCGCCTTCCGCCAGGCGCACCGGAAAGGTCCGGAGCCGCTTGGTGTCGGAGGTGGGGCGGTGATAGGCGTGGACGACCCAGCCGCGCTCGGAGAGCTGCTCGACGAGGTTGAGGCCCAGGAATCCCGTGGCGCCAGTGACGAATGCTGTCGGCATGGCGGCACTTTCGCCGAAAACGCTTACCGATCCGTGACGCGAATGGATGAATGTCCGTCGAGGAATCTCGCCCAACGCAAGGTTAAGGCCGAGCGGGGCGCGCGCATTGCGCCCTTGAGAATTCGCCCGCAAGCGGCTTTCAGGCGCCGTTTTTCGCTTCGGTAAGACTTGTGGCAAGGCGCCCTTGTCGCGCCGCTGCCGGCTTTCGCTTACCTAACGTCGCGCCAACGCGATCCGCGAATTCCGGCCCCGTGTGGCACTAGGGCAACACGGCCGGCGCATCGCGCCCGGCCGGCGCGATCTTGCGCCCACGCATCCAATCGCGCGCGCGTTGGAGCAGACGCCGGAGGCCGGCCGTGTGCGGCGCCGCTGCTTGCGGCTCGGCCTCGGGCTCGGCCGCGACGGTATCGAGCGCGCGCCAGATCGCGAGCGCGTCGTCGAAAGCGCCTTGGCCGATCACGGGCACGAACCGGTCGTCGGAATGAATCGGCTGGTTCGGCACCTTGCCCGCGAGCCAGAGATCGGCCAGCCGCTCGATGTCCTTCACCTCGTCGTCGGTCACCGCGTCCATGTCGAGCGCGACCAGCCGCTCGAACAGCGTGCGCCCGCGCACGGCCGAAGGTTCCGCGAACCAGTCGTAGGGCAGCCAGCGCGAATGCCCGCTTTCGCCTTTGCCGGCATGGCGCGGCTGAACCATCGGGCTCATGCGCACGATGCGCGTCGCCGTCACCGGCTCGCCGTCCGGCGCGGGCAGGAGTTCCCCCAGCGCGATGTGGGCCATGTATCCGGCGCCTTCGGGCCGGTCGCTCATCACCGCGGCCGTGAGGCGGCGGAGATCGCTCACCACCCTGACGCTGTCGAGCCCGCGCAGGCGCTTCCGGCGGATGACCCAAGGCTCGCTGCCCGGCCAATTCTCCGCCACCACGGGCAGGCGCGTGCTGGACGTGCCGAGCGAGAGCACGCGCAGGGTCGCGCGCCGCGCCGGATCGGTGGCGAGCGCCTCCATCACGCCGGCCATAATGGGATTGTTGTAGCCGCCCACGGCGCCGTCCCAATAGTTCACGGCCGCGCCGTCGGCGAATTCGACCTCCGCCGGCCGGTTGAAATAGCGCACCGGCGCGTTGGTCGTGGCGTGGAGGGCGCCCGCGAGCGTGGGCACGGGTGCCCCGCGGAAATGCGCCGCCGGGCTGGCCGGGTTCGAGCGGAAGAACACCGACCGCTCGGCGTCGAAATCGTAGGCGGTGATCAGGAAGTGGAACGGCGCGCTGCCCTTCTGCGCGCGCTCGAGATTGAGGGTGGCGGCGATGACGTCGAGCGGCAGCGCCGCGAACTCGCTGCCCCAGCGGCCGCGCGAGCGCGCGAAGATGTCGAGCAGGCCGTTGAATTTCCCGGGCGCGTGATAGCGCGGGCCCACGCCCAGCAGGCCGCCGAGCGCCCGGTCGACGATGCGGTTGCGTTCGAAGATCAGCGAGCGCTCGCGCTGGTCGCGGAAAATGCCGACGATTTCGTTGGGCGTCAGGCCCTTCAGCAGTAGGGCCAGCACCAGCCCGCCGCCCGAGTTCGCGGCCGCGAGATCGAAGCGGTCGAGGATGGTCCAGCCGTCCGTATCGCCGCCATAAATGGCGCCGAGCGCCTTGGCCTGAATCAGCGCCCAGGTGCCCCCGCCGTCGAGCGAGAGGACGCGATAGGGTATGCGTGGCGATTCAGGACTCATCCGTCACCGGGGGTAGGGTCTTTCCTTAATACGATTAAGATGAAGGATGTGCTTACGGCGTGGGGACGTATCTGGGCACGCCCATCGGGCCGGCTGTCCCGCACGAAAAACCTGGCCTGGCAGTCGTCCCCTCGCCCATCGACCGAGAATGCGGGGAACGCGGAACCGAACGGGCGGCCATCGGGGGGCCGTGCGTCATGGACTCGAATGGTCAGACGCGCGCGGCGCCACGCTTGACATAGTTCGCTTTTTGTTCCATTCTTGTTTAGAGTCCCGAAGCCCGGCCCCGCGCGCCATGTCTCACGTTTGGGGCGCCGTCGGCACCTTGGCTTTCTTTGGCTTTTCCGGCGCCGAAAAGCCAAGGAAAGCCAAGACCGCGGCGGCGGAAAGCCAACCGAAAGCCGACAAAAAGACCGTCGAAAGCCAGCGAGAGCCAATCGAAGCCAACGAAAGCCAAGGTTTTTCGGAGTTGGCTTTTTTGTCCCGCAGACGTTCCGGATCGCGCGATCCGGCGCTCTTTCCCATCGTCGATCATTGCCATGAGGCCGTGCCCGCGCGCGGCACGCCGGCGCCGCGTCGAACGCTGCGCGTGAGGCGCGAAATGTCCGGAAATGTCCATGAATGTCCATGAATGTCTATCGTTCGGCCCCCCCCCGGGGGGTGCGACTCAGCGCTATCTTCTGTGCTGCTGGACATCGGCCTCTATCGCGAGCGCGACTTGCAGGCTGCCCTCTCCTTGGGGGAGGAAGCCACAGGCGATAGCGCTGCCTCACGAGGGCGCGATTCGGGCGGGCGCTACTTCCAGATCGCCTTGCCACTGCCGGGCAGGCCGAGGTCTTTCCACATCGCGTCCACCTTCTTCACCACGTCGTCGCTCATGCGGATCTGCCGGCCCCATTCGCGGCTGGTTTCGCCGGGCCATTTGTCGGTGGCGTCGAGGCCGATCTTGGAGCCGAGGCCGGAGACCGGCGAGGCGAAGTCGAGATAGTCGATGGGCGTGTTCTCGACCAGGGTGATGTCGCGCGCCGGGTCCATGCGCGTCGAGAGCGCCCAGATCACGTCCTTCCAATCGCGCGCGTTGATGTCGTGGTCCACGACGATGACCCATTTCGTGTACATGAATTGGCGGAGATAGGACCACACGCCGAACATGATGCGCTTGGCGTGGCCGGGATAAGCCTTCTTCATCGACACGACGGCGACGCGGTAGGAGCAGCCCTCGGGCGGAAGCCAAAAGTCCGCGATCTCCGGGAATTGCTGGCGCAGCAGCGGCACGAATACGTCGTTGAGCGCCTCGCCCAGCACCGAAGGCTCGTCGGGCGGGCGGCCGGTGAAGGTGGAGAGATAGATCGGCTGGCGCCGCATGGTGATGGCCGAGAGGCGGAACACCGGGAAGCGCTCGACCGAATTGTAGTAGCCGGTGTGGTCGCCGTAAGGGCCTTCGTCGCCGTATTCGTCAAGCGAGACATGGCCTTCGAGCACGATCTCCGATTCCGCCGGGACCTTGAGCGGCACCGTCACGCAATCGGCGAGCTCCACTTTCTTGCCGCGCAGCAGGCCGGCGAATTGGTATTCGCTCATCGTGTCCGGCACGGGCGTTACCGCCGCCAGCATCGTGCCCGGATCGCAGCCTATCACCGCGGCGGCCGGCAGCGGCTCGGGCTTGGCGCCCGTCTGTCCGGCTTTCCAGCGCGCGTGATGCTGGGCGCCGCCGCGGTGGCGGAGCCAGCGCATCAGCGTCGTGTTCTTGCCGGTCACCTGCAGGCGATAGATGCCGAGGTTGAAATCGTCGGCGCGGTCTTCCTTGGGATCGGGGCCTTTGGTGACGATGAGCGGCCAGGTGATGAGCGGCGCGGGCTCGCCGGGCCAGCAGGTCTGGATGGGAAGGGCGCCCAAATCGATCGCGTCGCCTTTCAGCACGATTTCCTGGCAGGGGGCGCGCGAGACCGTGCGCGGCTTCATCGCCAGCACGGTCTTCAACAGCGACGGCCCCATCTGCAGCGCCTCGCGGAGACTCGCCGGCGGCTCGGGCTGGCGCAGAAAGGCGAGGGTCTCGCCGAGCTGGCGGAGTTCCTCGGGCTTCTTGCCCATGCCGCGCGCCACGCGCGCCACGGTGCCGAAGAGATTCGCGAGCACCGGGATCGGCGAGCGCGTTCCATCGGCCCGGGTCACGTTCTCGAACAGCACCGCCGGGCCTTTTTCCGCCAGCAGCCGCGTCTGGATTTCCGTCATCTCGAGATGCGGCGAAACCGGCGCCGACACGCGCACGAGTTCCCCGGCGCGCTCGAGATCGTCGATGAAATCGCGGAGGGAAGCGTATGTCATTCAGGGTGAGCCGGGGCCGTGCTGTTCAGGCCGGAACCCCAGTGTTAGCATCCCCGCGCGCCTTCGGGCAGGGGAGACCGGCACATGAAAATCGCAGCCCTCATCTTCGACAAGATCACCGTGCTCGACATCGTCGGGCCGGTGGAGGTGCTGAGCTGGGTCCCGGGCGCCGAGATCGTGTGGGTGGGCAAGCAGAAGGGCCCGATCCGCGCGGCGCCGACCGGCCTCGCCATGAAGGTCGAGAAGTCGCTCGACGAGGTCGGCGAGGCCGACATCGTCATCGTCCCCGGCGGCCCGGGCGTGCGCCTGTTGCTCAAAGACGAGCCGGTGCTGGCGTGGCTGCGCAAGATCCACGCGAAAACCCAGTGGACGACCTCGGTCTGCACCGGCTCGCTGCTACTGGGCGCGGCTGGACTCCTGAAGGGCCTCGACGCCACGACGCATTGGAACTCGGCGGCGGTGCTGGAATCCTTCGGCGCCAAATACCGCGAGCAGCGCGTGATCCAGCAGGGGAAGATCGTGACCTCGGCCGGCGTCTCCTCCGGCATCGACATGGCGCTCTGGCTGGTCGGCAAGATCGCCGGCGACGCCGCCGCCAAGGAGGCGCAGCTCTGCATCGAATACGATCCGCAGCCGCCCTACGATTCCGGATCGCCCGCCAAGGCCGGCGCCGCCATGGTCGAAAGGGCGCGCGCCACGGTCAAGGACATCATCGCCAAGACCTTGGCGTGAGCCGGCGCGCCGCGCCCGCGGGCCGAATCGGCGCTCGGTCAGTCGAATTTGATCAGCTTGCGGAACTCGGTCGTTTGAAACTTCATCATCGTGAAATAGGAGCGGAACACGCGCGCGGGATCGCCGCCGGTGCCGCCGAACATCACGTCCATCGAGATGCGCGCCGCGAAGGTCTGGCCGGTGATGGCGGTATAGGCGCGGATATAGCGGTTCTCGGCGTTGAACTTGTTCATGGTCAGCGCCGAGATCGGGCTGTTCATGGTGTAGCCCGAGAAGAATTGCAGGCTGGCGCAGGTGCGCTGCTCGAGCGCGCCGTCCTTGTCGCAGCCGTAGAAGAAGATCGCCCATTTGTACTTGTCGACGGTGGCCTCGATGCGCGGCTCGCCGCGGCTGTCGGCGTTCACGTCGGCGGCGACGCCCAGCTGGCGGAGCTCGCGGAGGACGATGGCGGCGGTGACCCGGTCGCCGCTCGCGGGTGCGGTCGAAGTGCCGGGCGGCGTGGCCGGCGGTGTCGGCGTCGGTCCGCCGGGCTCGGATATGCCTTGAGCGAACGCGATGCCCGCGCCGAATGCGACGGCCAGGGCGGCGGCGAGCGCCGCGCGAATTGTGTGCGTTCTCATGTCGGGCTCCGGTTGACGGTGGGTGCGGCGCGAGCATACCGGCGCCCCGGCAGCGCGCCAATCCGGGGAAGTGTATTAGCGGCGGGGCGCATTTCTGTCACCTCGATCACAGTCGGTCGGCGGCGATGAAGGCCTTTCCGCGCGAGTTCGCCGATCTCCTGACCGCGAAAGGGCGGCGCGTGCTCGAGGGCCGCGATCCGGCACATGCCGGCGCCCTCGCCGAACCGGCCCGCTTCTTTGTCGCGCTTGCCGGCGCCGTCGACCGGGCCAAGGCGCGCGCGGCGGTGTCAGCACTCGAGGCCGAACTCGCCCCGCATCTCCGGCGCCTCGAGCAGGGCATTCCGCCCGAATCGATTTCCGCGCAGACGCGCAATCATCAAGAGCGGCTGATCAAGACTGTCAGCGTCGGCACCGCCTATCTCGAGCGCCGGGGTTCCGCGGCTTGGCGCGCGGCCGAGCGCATCGGCCTCGTGGCGATGACGGCGAGCGCCACGTGGCATCGCTTCGCCGAGGTCCTTGCGGGCCGCGCCCTCGATCGCCGCGCCGGCCGCCAAGTGCTGTGCTACGGGCCCGGCGACTATGCCGGCCCCCATACCGACCATCACCCCGAAGATCCGCGCGCCCGCGCGGGCTATGTCGATCTGCACCTCACGCTCAGCGGCGCCGGCGTCGCCCATCAATGGCTGGTCTATGCCGAGGATGGCCATTTCCGGCAGGTGCTCGATGTCGCCGTGCCCGGCGGCATCACCGCCTACCGGCTGCCCTTCTGGCACTACACCACGCCGCTGGTGGCCAAGCGTGGCCGCGCCGCCACGGCCCGGCGCTGGGTGGTGCTCGGCACGTTCCACTATGCCGGGCGCGGCCTCGCGGCGGATTGACGAAGGCGGCCCGGGCCTTGCATGAACCTGCCCTGCATTTCCGGTGCGGGGATCATGGAGCGCTTCTGGGTCGTCGGCGGCGAATACGAAAGCACCGATTTCCGGCGCGTGGCGGGCGGCAAGGCCGAAGAGCGCCACGGCCCGTTCGCGAGCCTCGCGGCGGCGCGTGCCCAATGGGCGGCGCGGTCCATGGCCACGGTCGACAACGCGCATATCCGCTATCGCATCGAAAAGGAGGATGCGCGCACCATCTGGGTGGTGGGCGGGCGCTATGTCGATACCAGCTTCACGCGCTACGCCGGCGCGGAAGAACGCCTGGGCCCGTTCAAGAGCGAGCGCGAGGCGCTCGACGTCTGGCGCGCGAAAGCCTGGGCCACGGTCGACGACGCGCTGGCGCGCTATCACATCGAACGCCTGTGAGCGACCGCTTCGCGAGCGACTACGCCTACAATTTCCGCGGCGGTTGTCTCAATGTCGGCGGCCGGGAAGCGGCGGTTGCGGCCGAGCGGGCCAGCGGGCGCCTCTTTCCCGCGATGCGCGAGGGCGAAGTTCAGGAAGCCGTGCGCCGAAAACTCGCGGGCGAGGCGCCGCTCGCGGATTTCGTCCTCGCCGCCGTCCACGACCGGGCGGTGCGCCTCGCGCGCGAGGCGCGGCTCCGCACGGATGCGATTCCGTTCGCCTGGCCTCGCGCCACCGTAATCGCAGGCGATCGATGACCGAATCGATCTGGTATTCGCCGGCCTTCATTTTACTCTTCCCGTCCGCTACAAATGGTCTGCGGGAAAGCCGTTTGAAACGCCCGGGTGCCGGTTTTCGGACCGGGCGGGGGCGGTCGCGGCCATGGGGTTTGAATGCGGGTACTCTACGCCGTCCAAAATTATCCGTCGCTCAGTGGAAGCTACATTGAAAGCGAGGTACGGGCCGCCGCCGCCTTCGGAATCGATGTTCATGTCTGGAGCATGGATGTCTCGAGCGAGTGCCGGCATCCGACCGTCGTCCCCCTTCACGCCAATCGGCCGCTGGCCGCTTGCATCGCCGAGATCAGGCCCGATCTGGTGCACACGCACTATCTAACGGGCAGCGAACACTTCCTAGAAATCGTGCGGGCGGCACGCGTTCCCTACACGCTCAGGGCCCATGGCTTCGAATTTCGCGCCGCGCTGCTCGACCGCCTCGCCGCGGATCGGGCCGTTGCGCGCATTTTCGTCTTTCCGCACATGGCGGCGGATGCGGCGCCGCACCTGCGCGCGAAGATCGCCGTGCTGCCCGCGATGTACAATCCCGAGATATACCGCGCCGAGCGTCGAACCGATCCCCGCTCGGTCCTTCGCGTCGCGGCCGGCTTGAACACCAAGCACATCGAATATTTCCTCGCTGCGGCGAAGCTTTGCCCGGATCATCGGTTCGTCCTCGCGTTAGCGTGCGGATACGATTTCAACCGTGGCCCGGTCACCCACTTCGAGGCCTTGAACCGGAGTCTCGGCGAGCCCGTCGAACTGCTGGTGAACGAGAGTTGGGACGCGCTCGCGGAGCGGATGCAAAAAGCGGCGATCTACATGCACACGCCGCCCAACCACTATCCCGGAATGCCGATCTCGATTGCCGAAGCCATGGCATCCGGCTGCTACGTGATCGCGCCCGACATCGCCGGAATGCGCGGATACCTCGGCACCTCGGGCGGGGCCATCTATCGCACGCCGGAAGAGGCTGCCGCGCTGATTCGGGCGACGCTCGCCTGGCAGCCGGCGGACTGGGAACGGATTGCGCGGGTCGCGTCCGAATTCGCCCGCAAGACCTATTCCAGCGCCACAGTGGTGGAGACCCTTGTCGAACACTGGCGGCAGGCGATCGATGAGTACCGCCGCGCGGCGTTCCCGCTCGGAATTTTGCGGCGCGGCCTCTCAGCCGTCCTTGCGGCGCGGAGGCGTGGCGCCGCCGTCGGGCAAGCCTCGTGATATCCATCATTCTCGCGACGCGAAACGGCGCGCGTACGCTCGAGCGTACGCTCGACGCATTAGCGAGGCTGGAGCGGCCGGCGTCGAGCTGGCGGCTGATCGCTGTCGACAACGGCAGCACGGATCGAACGCCAGTTCTGCTCGCGGAAAATCGCCGGAAGCTGCCATTGACGATCCTGCGCGAGCCGCGGCCGGGCAAGAGCGCGGCGCTCAATCTCGCGCTCCCGCTGGCCCGCGAGGGCATCGTCGTGTTCGTCGACGACGACATCGTGCCGAACGCCGACTGGCTGAGGAAATTCGAGACCGCCATCGCCGCGAATCCCGGCTATGCGTTGTTCGCCGGGCGTATCCTGCCGCTGTGGGAAGCCGAGCCGCCGGCTTGGCTCCTCGAATGTGTCGATGGCAGCGCCTGCTACGGCATTCACGCCGAGCGGGCGGAAGGCCAATGTCCGTACTATCTACTTTACGGCGGCAACATGGCGATGCGAGCGGAGGCAATCGGCGCGGCTGTATTCGACGAGAGCTACGGCCCCAACGCGACCGAGCACTTCGCGATGGGCGGCGAAACCGAATTCGTGCGGCTCCTGTCGGCGGCGGGCAACAAGGCCTGGTACTGCCGCGACGCCGTGGTTGGCCACTCGATCCCCCCCGAGCACATGCGCATCGATTGGCTTCTGAACCGGGCGGCCAATTTTGGGCGCGGACAGTACCGCGTCGGCGGCGATCCGATGCTCCCCAATGGCGGTGGCGGGCCGCGCATGTCGCGATCATTGCGGCGGGCGATGTTGGAGTGCCGCTGTCGGGTTCTGGCGGCGCGGCTCTGCGGCGATACAGTGGGCAGGTTTCGGGCGCTGTGGCGGCTGAACTACCTCGCCGGCTTCGCCGCCGAGCGCGAAGCCGCCACGGCGCGGACGGAAGGCCCGGCGCTTCTACGCCACGAGCTCCTTAAGACGCGCGATGCGCAATGACGTCGCGGGATGGGTCGACATGAGAGCGCCCGCGCTTTCGGCGTAGCGGCGCAGCGGATTGACGATGAAGACGTGCTGCACGGCGGCGTTGACATCGAGCGTCTCGGCGCTGCCGTCGATCTTGGCGAGCGCCGCGGCGAGCCCGTCCGGCGAGCCGCAGAGATAGGCCGCGGCGGCGTCGGCGCCGTATTCGCGCTGGCGCGAGATGGCCATCTGCACGAGTTGGGCGCAGATCGGCGCCAGCACGGCGGCGACGATCAAGACGCCGATGGCGAAGATCGCGGCCCCGCCGCCGCCCTTCTTGCCGCTCGACGATGAGGACGACGAGGAGCGGGTCGTCGCCAGATCGGCGCCGACCCGCGCCGTGGCGCCGGCCATTTCCTTCAAGAGGATGATGAGCCCGACGCAGAGCGCCACGACGTCGGCATAGATCACGTCACGGTTGAGGATGTGGCCCATCTCGTGCCCCAGAACGCCGTCGAGCTCGTGCGGCTCGAGCGAGTCGAGGAGCCCGCGCGTCACGCCCACGGTGGCGTGGAGTTCGTCACGGCCGGCGGCGAAGGCGTTGAGCGCCTTGCTGTCGATGAGGACGAGGCGCGGCTTCCGCATGCCCGCGGCCTTCGCCACGCGGGCCGCGGATTCGTGGAATTTCGGCTCCTCGCGCTCTGATACCTCGCGGGCGCCGAGGATTCGGCTCAACACCACGTCGCCTCGGGTCATGGCCCGAATGGTCATGTAGGCGCCCCACAGGGCTGCCATCAGCGCGGCGGCGATGCCCCAGTACGACAGGAGAAAGATGCCGGGTGCCTTGCCGGCGGGCGCATTGTCGTTGGAAACGTAGATGTCGAACGCCCAGCCGATCACATACGCCAAGCTCATGCCGATCGTCGTCAGAAGGGTCGCGAGCACGATGGAGATGATCCAGTTCCACCAGATCGCCGATGCCACCCTGACGCGGGCGACGGGCGCGCGGCGGGCCGGTTTGGCGGTATCGTCGGTCATGGTGGGCATGGCGGTTCCCGCAGCATCGCGAACGGCGCAGCATAATCGAGAACGCGCCGGCACGGGGTGATCGAAATCACAGGAAGCGCCAGATCGAGGCGTTGCGCAGGTCGCTGTCCTCGATCTCCGTGGTGGTGGGCACGGCGTAGCAGGCGAGCCGCTCGAGGCCCGCGCCGGGAAAATAGTTGCGCCCCGGATCGCCGATCAGCACCGGCGCGCGCCGCGCGAGGATTTTGAGCCAGGCTTCGACCCGCCCGGCCATGGGCTGCTCGTAGCAGACGTCGCCGGCGATCACGACCTCCCAGGCCGGCTCGTCGCGGCCGACGAGGTCGCTGCATTCGAGCGCGATCGCGACTCCGTTGGCCTCGGCATTGAGCGCGATCGCGGCTTGCGCGAAATCGTCGATTTCCGCGGCGATCACGCGCGCGGCCCCGGCCTTGGCGGCGGCGATGGCGCCGAGCCCGGAACCCGCGCCGAAATCGAGCACGGTCTTGCCGGCCACGGTTTCGGGCCGGTCGAGGAGATAGCGCGCCAGCGCCTGGCCGCCCGCCCAGGCGAAGGCCCAGTAGGGCGGCGGCAGGCCGAGGGCCGCGAGGTCGGGCTCGGTCGCGCGCCAGAGCGGCACCAGCGCATCGGCCTGGTAGAGCACGATCTCGGGAATAAGCCGCGGCGCCGAGAGCCGCGTGTTCGCGCGGATGAAGGCGGCGCGATCGTCCGGCCGCGTCACGTCCGCAGCAAGAGGTCGGCGAACAGACCGGCGGCGAGGATCCAGCCGAACCAGCGGTTGGATTTGAACTTCACGAGGCAGTCGGCGGCGCCGTCGAGCTTGACGTAGGCGACCTGCCAGGCGAGCTGTGCGGCACCGATCGCGAGCGCCACGAAGAATGGCCAGCCGAGTGAGTCCACGACTCCGGCGGCCGCGAACAGGGCCAGCGCCGCGGCGTAGAAGCCTCCGAGCCAGGGGCGCGTCGCGGTGCCGAACTTCAAGGCCGTGGATTTCACGCCGATCAGGATGTCGTCCTCTTTGTCCTGGTGCGCGTAGATCGTGTCGTAGCCGAGCGTCCAGGCGATGCCGCCGATGTAGAGCAGCGCCGGCGCCCAGCCGAGCGAGCCCGTCACCGCCGCCCAGCCGAGCAAGGCGCCCCAATTGAACGCGAGGCCGAGCACGAATTGCGGCCAATAGGTGATGCGCTTCATCAACGGATAGGTGAACACCAGCAGCAGCGAGGCGACGCCGAGCGCCACCGCGAACCAGTTGAACTGCAGCAGGATCGCCAAGCCCACGAGCAATTGCAGGATCAGGAACGCGACGGCAGCGCGCACGCTCACGGCGCCGCTCGGGATCGGCCGCGTGCGGGTCCGCTCCACCTTGGCATCGAAGTCGCGGTCGACGATGTCGTTGTAGGTGCAGCCGGCGCCGCGCATGACGACGGCGCCGATGCCGAAGAGGAAATAGAGCCAGCCGAGACGGAGCCATTCGGCGCCGGTCGCCGGCGCCCGGTCCAGCGCCCAGACGAGGCTCCACCAGCACGGCCACAGCAGCAGCCACGTGCCGATCGGCCGGTCGAGGCGCATCAGCTTTGCGTAGGGGCGCAGCGTCGCGGGAAGCGCCCGATCGACCCAGCCGCGCACCGGCATGTCGGTGCCGGCGATCAAGCCATTGGTATTCCGCGCGGCTTCGGCCATGGTCTAAGCTTAGTCGCATGACGGGTTCCGACCAAGGCGGCAAACTGAACGAAGGCCGGCGCGAGGCCGCGGTCCAAATCGGCGTGCGCCTCTACGTCGAAGCCGATCTCGCGGCCGGCGCCGAGATTCCGCTCGATCCGGCCCAGGCGCATTATCTTCGCAACGTGATGCGCCGCGCGCCCGGCGACGCGGTGCGCGTCTTCAACGGCCGCCACGGCGAGTGGCGCGCCACCATCGCGGCGCTCGGCAAGAACAAGGGCACGCTCGCCGCCGAGGTGCAGACGCGCCCGCAAGCGGAAGAATCCGATCTCTGGCTGCTCGCGGCGCCGATCAAGCGCACGGCGATCGATTTCGTCGCCGCCAAGGCGACCGAACTCGGCGTCTCCGCCATCCAGCCGGTGATCACGCGCCGCACCGCCGTCAGCCGCGTCAACGTCGAGCGCATGCGCGCCAACGTGATCGAGGCGGCGGAGCAGTGCGAGCGTCTCTCGGTGCCCGAGGTGCGCGAGGCGCGCCCGCTCGCCGATGTGCTGGCCGCGTGGCCGGCCGAACGGCGCATCCTCTTTGCCGACGAATCCCGCGACGGCAAGCCGATCGCCGAAGCGCTCGCCGCCGAGCGCCGCATCATGCAGCCGGGCGCATCGCCCCGCCCCTGGGCGATCCTCATCGGGCCCGAAGGCGGCTTCGCACCCGAAGAGATGCAGCGCCTGCGCGCGATGCCCGTCGTGCTGCCGGTCTCGCTCGGCGCGCGTCTCCTCCGCGCCGACACCGCGGCGCTAGCGGCGCTGGCGGTGTGGCAGGCGGTGATGGCGAGTTGACGCGTCGTAGGGGCGAGGAACCGCCCCTACCTGTCCGATGCGGTGCCCTTCGCCCTCGGATGCGCCTGATCGTAAACCTCGAGCAGCTTCGTGGCGTCCACGGCCGTGTAGCGCTGCGTGGTCGAGAGCGAGGCGTGGCCGAGCAGTTCCTGGATGGTGCGGAGATCGCCGCCGCCGGCCAGGAGGTGCGTGGCGAAGGAATGGCGGAGCGCGTGCGGCGTCGCGGTTTCGGGCAGGCCGAGCAGCGGCCGGAGCCGGGCGATGATCCCCTGCACGATGCGTGGGTGGAGCGGGCCGCCGCGCACGCCGACGAACAGCGGGCCATCGGCCGCGAGCGCGTGCGGGCAGGATTCGACATAGGCGGCGGCGGCTTCGGCGACCGCGGGCAGGATCGGCACCATGCGCTGCTTCCTGCCCTTGCCGGTGATCGTCATCGCGCGGCCGGCGGGCGCCTCGGCGCGCGTGAGCGACAGCGCTTCGGCGATGCGCAGGCCGCAGCCATAGAGCAGCATCAGCACGGCGATGTTGCGCTTGGCGATCCAGGGCTCGGCGGCGTCGAGCTCGGCATTGTCGATGAGGTCGAAGGCTTCGGCGGCGCTGAGCGGCTTGGGGATGGCACGCGGCAGCTTCGGCGCTTTGACCGACGCCAGCGCCGGATTGTGGACGAGGCCCTGACGGTCGAGATGGTGGAACAGGCTGCGGATCGCCGAAAGCGCACGCGCGGTGGAGCTGCGCTCGAAATTCGCGTTCATGCGCCGCGCGAGCCAGGCGCGGAAATCGGCGGTGCGGAGCTGTTTGAGCTCGGCCAAGCCCGGCGCGCCGCCCATATGCGCCGAGAGAAAACTCACGAACGCATCGGCATCGCGCGCATAGGCGGCCAGGGTGTGTGGCGAACAGCGCTGTTCGCTTTCGAGCCGCCGCAGCCAAGCGCGCGCGGCCGCGGCGAGGTCCGGGGCGGCGAGGGCGAAGTTCAGCCCGCCAGGTCCAGCCATGCGCGCGCCGTGCTCTCGATGGTGCGGGCGAGGAACACCAGCAGCTCCGTGCCTTGGCCGGCGCGGAAATGGCCGGGCTCGCGCGAGCCGATGGCGACGACGCCGACCGGCGCCTCCTCGCTGATCGAGAGGCGCAGCAGCGCGTCGGATTTCACCAGCGTGGCGCCGCCGCCATAGATCGCGCGCTCGGCGGCGACCGCCGGGCGCAGCAGGATCTCCTTGCCCGGGCCCATCAGCGCATCGACGGCGCCGACGGCCAGGAAGCGCACGCCGCTCTTCGTGCGCGGCTGATTGGGCCGGGCGCTCTCGACGCAGAGCGTCACCACGTCGACGTCGAGCGTCAGCGCGAGATCGGTGGTGATGGCCTCGACGAAATGCTCGAACGACGGCGCGTTCATGAGATCGAGCACGGCGGCGTGGATGCGCTGCTGGCTGTGGAGATTGCCGCGCGCGGCCACCACCGCCACGTCGTGCTTCTGGCGCGCCTCGACGAGATCGCGTCGCAGCTTCTCGATCAGGTATTGCTGGAGATCGACGACCGCGCGGCCGTTGGGGTGGCGCGCGGGGATGAGGTCGGCGATGAGCTCGGGATGCCGGTCGAGGAATTCGCGGTGGCCGCGCAGATAGTCGACGACCTGCTGCTCCGTGAGGCGCGGGGAAGCGGGGCTCGGGAGGGGATTAGGCTTGCTCACGTCGCGCCGCTTTCGGGGCCTCGCCGAGGATGCTCTGGCCGGTCTTGGCCCAATCGGCGAGGAAGGCGGCGAGACCCTTCTCGGTGAGCGGGTGGTGGAACATCTGCTTCAAGGTCGCCGGCGGCAGCGTCGCGACGTGCGCGCCCATCTTGGCCGCGGTCACGACGTGGCCGGGATTGCGCACCGAGGCGACCAGCACCTCGGTTTCGAGATTGGGATAGTTGCGGTAGATGGCGACGATCTCGGCGATCAGCGCCATGCCGTCATGGCCGATGTCGTCGAGCCGCCCGACGAAGGGCGAAACGTAGGTGGCGCCCGCCTTGGCGGCGAGCAGCGCCTGGGCGGCGGAGAAGCACAGCGTCACGTTCACCTTGATGCCGTCGTGGCGGAACGTCTTGCAGGCCTTGAGCCCGTCCATCGTCAGCGGCACCTTGATGCACACGTTCTTGGCGATCTTGGCGAGCCGCTGGCCTTCGCGCACCATGGATTGGAAATCGGTCGCGGTCACCTCGGCGCTCACGTCGCCCGGAACCACGTCGCAGATCTCCTTGATGACCTCAAGCATGTTGCGGCCGGACTTCGCGATCAGCGTGGGATTGGTGGTGACTCCGTCGAGCAGCCCGGTCGTCGCGAGCTCGCGGATTTCGTCAAGATTGGCCGTGTCGATGAAGAATTTCATAAGATCCTCGGCTTGCGTCCATCCATTGCCCGGTGCCCAAATGCCGGGTCACGAACTGAATCGCTGCGGCCGCCCGGGGCGCCGCGCGGAACGTTCTTCCGCGTTGCGCGGCGGGCACCGCCTATATAAGGCAATCCGGTGAGTGGCGCCAGTTTCGCCGACGAATATCCGTCCGATGCCGTACACGATTCGGCACCGGCGCCGGCGCGCGTCGCCGTGTTGTTGCCGCTTGCCATCGCCGGCGTCTACGACTATGCGGTGCCGCCGGGCATGGCCTTGTCGCCCGGCGATCACGTCGTCGTGCCGCTCGGCGGGCGCGAGGCGATCGGCGTCGTCTGGGGCGCGGGCACCGGCGACATCGCGGCCGCGAAGCTCAAATCCGTCGCGCACAAATTCGACGCGCCGCCGATGCCGCCGGTGCAACGGCGGTTCATCGATTGGGTGGCAGATTACACGATGTCGTCGCCGGGCGCCGTGCTGCGCATGGCGCTGCCGGTGCCCGAGGCGCTGGAGCCGCCCGCCGCCGTCGCCGCGTTGCGCGCGCGTGCAAGCTTTGCGCCCGCCAAGCCACTGACCTTACTACGGCAGCGCGCGCTCGACGTGCTGGCCGCCGAAGGGCCGATGAGCGCGGCCGATCTCGCGCGCGCGGCCGGCGTCGGCGCCGGAATCGTCAAGGCGCTCGCCGAGATCGGCGCGGCGGAACCGGCCGAGCTCGTTCCGGACGAAGACGTGCCGGGAACGCGGCCCGATCCCGATGCCAGCACCGTCACGCTCTCGCCGCAGCAGGCCGAGGCCGCGGCCGCGTTGCGCGCGGCGGTGCGCGCCAATGCGTTCTCCGCAACGCTGCTCGAAGGCGTCACCGGCTCGGGCAAGACCGAAGTTTATTTCGAGGCGGTGGCGGAGGCGCTCCGGGCCGGCCGCCAGGCGCTGGTGCTGGTGCCGGAAATCGCCCTCACCGCGCAATGGATCGAGCGCTTCGCCAAGCGGTTCGGCGCGGCGCCGGCGCTCTGGCATTCCGACGTGCGGGCGCGCGAGCGGCGCCTGGTGTGGCGCGGTGTCGCCGAGGGCCGCGTCAAGGTGGTGGTCGGCGCGCGCTCGGCGCTGTTCCTGCCGTTCCCCGATCTCGGCCTCGTCGTCGTCGACGAAGAGCACGACAGCTCCTTCAAGCAGGAAGACGGCGTCGTCTATCACGCGCGCGACATGGCGGTGGTGCGGGCGCATCTCGGCGCCATTCCGGCGGTGCTCGCCTCGGCCACGCCCGCGCTGGAAACGATCGCCAATGTCGAGCGCGGCCGCTATCGCCTGGCGGAGCTGCCGCTCCGGCACGGCGGCGCCTCGATGCCCGACGTGCGGCTCGTCGATCTCCGGCGGAATCCGCCGCCGCCGCGGCGCTGGATTTCGCCGCCGCTCGCCGCCGAGATCGGCGCAGCGCTGGCCGCGGGCGAGCAGGCGATGCTGTACCTGAACCGGCGCGGCTATGCGCCCGTTACGGTCTGCCGTGCCTGCGGCGCCAAGCTCGAATGCCCGCATTGCAGCGCGTGGCTGGTCGAGCACCGGCTCGCCGGCCGCCTGCAATGCCATCATTGCGGCTATGGCGCGCCGCTGCCGCGCCTTTGCGCGGCGTGCGGCGCTGAAAATTCGCTGGTCGGCTGCGGACCCGGCGTCGAGCGTCTGGCCGAGGAGGCGGCGGCGCTGTTTCCGCTGGCGCGGATCGCGATCATGGCATCGGACACGCTCCACGGGCCGGCGGCGGCGCAGGAATTCGTGCGCCGCATGCGCATGCACGAGATCGATCTCGTGGTCGGCACGCAGATCGTCGCCAAGGGCCACGATTTTCCGCTCTTGACGGTAGTCGGAGTCGTCGACGCCGATCTTTCGCTCGGCGGCGGCGACCTGCGGGCGGCGGAGCGTACGTGGCAGCTCTTGGCGCAGGTATCGGGGCGCGCCGGGCGGGCCGAGCGGCCGGGCCGCGTGCTGATGCAAAGCTACATGCCCGAGCATCCTGTGCTACGCGCGCTGGCCGCCGGCGACCGCGCCGGCTTTCTCGCGGCGGAAATGGCGGCGCGCCGCGCGGCCGGACATCCGCCCTTCGGCCGGCTGGCGGCGCTCGTGGTTTCGGCGCCGAAGCGCGATCTGGCCGAGCGCGCGGCGCGCGATCTGGCGCGCGCTTGGCCGGGCGGCGACGGCGTCGAGATGTGGGGGCCGGCGCCGGCGCCGCTGGCGCTGCTGCGCGGGCTCCACCGATTCCGGCTGCTGGTCAAGGCGAGGAAGGACGTGGCGCTTCAGCCGCTGCTGCGGCGCTGGCTCAGTTCGGTGAAGCAGCCGGGCGCGGTGCGCGTCAAGGTCGATATCGATCCTTACAGCTTCCTCTAGGCCGACGCCGGCAATTTGCGCCCGCGCGCGGTCTACTTCCAGCTCCAGGTGCCGTTGGGCTCGCGGCACCAGATCGCGCGCGACACCACGCAGCGGTCGCCCTCGGTGCACGCCCAGCCCACCGTACGCGCGCATTTCTTGCCCGCGTCGGTGAAGATCGAATCCATGCGATAGTAGCTGCAGCCGCGCACGCCCGTGGTCTGCAGCTTGGCGAGATAGACCGCGCCCGGCTGGCCGAGGTCGAGAAATCCGTAGAACGGCTGGAGCGAGGCACGCACCGGCCACGGCAGCGTGGCGCAGAAGCCGTTCTCCCGCTCGCCGGCTTCGCCCCGGCGCACCATCTCGTCCATTTGCTCGCGGGCGGTGTTGCTGAGCGCATCGGTTTGCGCGAAGGCCTGGGGCGCATGTGCGGCCGTCAGCACGAGCGCCGCCGCGGCGAGGATTGTCCGAAAGGCCGAGCGGGGGAGCACCCCGCCGGCGTTCACGTGATGCTGTTGCCGGCTCATCGCGATTGCACCTCCTGCACGTCGAACGAAGTCCATCTCGGCGCGATCGCGCGCCGGCGCGCCCCCGGCGCCTATTGCTGGCAGTCGCGCACCGCGCCCTTGAACGCCGCGGTCAGCCGTGAACTGGCCGGCGCGCCGCGCTTTTCGCCGGCGCGCTGCAGCGCCGATTCTTGCCGGTCCGTGTCGCCCGAGACATAGGCCCCCATCATCTCGGCGAAATCGTCGTAGTCCTCGGCCAAGAGATGCGGTCCGGCGGCGGAGAGGAAGCAGCGGCAACGCCGCTCCGGCACCTCCCACTCCTTGGTGCATGCCTCGAGCATCCGGGATTGGGCCTCGGCATTGCCCGCGCGGGGCGGCGGATCGCTGCGCGCTGGCGGATTGGCGTCGCCGAGCAGCAGGATGCCGGCGATGGCGATGGCGGCGATCCCGGCGAAGATCGCGAGGCCCAGCAGGCCGATCATCAGGCTCTTGCGCCGGACTGCCGAACGTCCGGGACGCAGCCGCGGCGCGAGGCGGGGCGGTGCCGATTCCGTGCGCGCCGGGCGCGGGCGTGGCTCGGCTGGGGGCGCCGCGGGCGTGGGCTGGCTTGGCGCCGCTGCCGGCTCGGGCGGGCTTGGTGTCGCGGGCGCGGGTGGGCTCGGCGCTGCGGGCGCGGCGCGAGGCGCCTGCGATACGGCTGGCGGTGAGGGTTCCGGTGCCGGTGCCGGCTCGGGTGGCTTGGGCGCGGGCGCGCTAACGGCGATAGGCGCGGCTGGCTTGGGCGGATCCGGCGGTGGCGCCGGCTCGACGGCCGGCGCCGATACCGGTGCAGCGGGCGATGGAGGCGAAGGCGCCACGGGCGCAGCCGGCGCGGCCGGCTTCAGGCCCAGCGCGGCGCGCTGGGCTTCGCTCAGCACGTCCATCAAGGTGGTCTGGAATTCGCCAAAGCGGATGACTGTATCCTGGCGGATCTCCGTCTCCGCCGCGGGCGCCCAGGTCTGCCCCTGCCACACCTGCGTGCCGTAGGTGCTGCCGAGATCCGTGAGCGTGAAACGGCCGCCGCCGAGTTCGGCGAGCTCGGCGTGCTGGCGCGACACCGAGGCATCGGCAATGACGATCTCGTTGGTGTCGGAGCGTCCGATCTTGTAACGGCGCATGGTCAACGGGCGGTGGCGGGCCGCCTTCCTAACATGCGGCCGCAAGCTGGGCGAGAGTCTCGGATGGTTGGCGTGCCTGCGCGGCGCGCAGCATGGCTGGCGGCGCCGCCGCAGCCGATGGTGTGGCGGCGATGGCACAAGGCCAATCAGCGTTCGGCGATCAGCTGGCCGCTGCGGTCGAGAAAGATCAGCCCGGCGCCGCGCTGGGCGGTGCCGTCGATCTCGGCGGTGCCGGCCAGCACCAGCCGCCCATCGCCGAGCTCGGCGAGCGCTGCGGCACGGTCGGCGGCCGCCGCCGGCAGGCGGCTCTCGCGCACCGAGCGGCCGTTGGCGTCGAATTGGGCCAGCCAAAGCTCCGGCGCCGCGGGCCCTGCGCCGGCATCGCCGGCGACATAGATTCCGCCACGGGTCAGCGCGATGCCCGCCACGCGCCGCGCCGCATTGGCGTGGCGGCGGTCCCAGATCACCTCGCCGTCGTCGTGGATGCGGAGCAGGCGCAGCGCGGCGCCGGCGGCTTCGCCGGCCGCGGGCACGATGCCGGTCATGCTCGCGGCAATGACGAATTCGCGCCCGCGCGCGATCTCGATCCGGGCGCCCGCCGGGGTGCCTGGACCCCCATAATGCTCTTCCCACCGGGTGCGGCCGTTGCGATCGAGCCGCGCCGCCCAGAGTGCCAGCCGCGGATCGCCCGTCGCGCGCGCCATGCCGGCGACGATGATGCCGCCGTCCGGCGTCTCGCGGAGATCGGTGGGCAGGCTCTCGCCATGGCCCGCATACTTGCTCCACTTGATCTCGCCCTTGGGCGAGAGGCGCAGAACGAAAGCGCGGTCGGGCCGGTTGGGCGCCGGCTTGGCGTGCGCGGCCACGGCGAAGCCGCCGTCGCGCAGGCGCTGGATGGCGACGGCGCGGCCGCTGTGGCCGGCGGGCACCGTGCGGCTCCAGGCCAGCACCCCGCCCGCGTCGATCTTGAAGATCCAGAGCCGGGTCTCGTCGCTGTCGTAACCGGCGGCGACGCAGCCGCCGTCGCTCGCCGCGGTCACGGCCAGGGCGGCATCGCGCCTGGCGCCGCCGGGCCGGCGCTGCCATCGCACGGCGCCTTGCGTATCGAAGCGGATCACCCAGGCCTCTTGCCCGCCCGCCGCCAAAGTGGTGACGCCGGCCAGGCAAATGCCGTCGCGCGCCGCCGCCGCGGCGTAGATGGCGCTTTCCGGCGTGCCCTCGATTCTGTGCTGCCAGAGCCGGCCGCGCACGGTTGTGGCGGTCGTTGCGTGCTTTTCCGCCGGCTTACGCGCGTCGGCGGATTTCGGCGCCGGCGGCGCGGGCGCCGCATCCCCGGGCGCGCGCTCGGCCGTGGCCGCAGCCGGGCTGGGCGTGGCCGCGGCCATGGTCGCGGCCGGCGGCGCCTCGGGGCCGTATTTGAGGTAAGCGGCGACGGCACCGCCCGAGGTGAGCAGCAGCGCCGAGCCGACGATGGCCCATTTGGCGAAGGCCGGCGAATTCGGCGCCGGCAGCCAGCGCCGCTTGCGCCGGCTGAGTGCCGGAACGACGGACGCCGCGTCGGATCGCGAGAGGGGGCCGGCGATCAGCGACGGTTCGCGGCGGGGTGGCAACGCCACTGGTTCCGGCGGCGCCGCCAGCATCGGCGCCCCGGCCAAGGCGGCGAAATCGACCGGCGCAGCCGGTACGCCGGCTTCCGCGGCCGGCGAAACGGAGGCGTCTGCGCTCGACATTCTGGCTGCGCCGAAGCCGGAAACCGGGGCGGTCGGCGGGCGCTGTGCGCGCAGCGACGGCGGTTCACGCCGCGAGCGAGCGGGGTCGCCGGGCTCGCCGGCGCCATGGTCGGCAAGGCTTGCGGCGCTGACGATCGCGGGCAAGCAGATGCTTGGCTCGTCACGCCGGGCTTTGTACGCCGCACTGCGGCGGTGGAGCCGTGCCCAATCGTTCTGGATGAGTCGGCTGATGAGGCCCGAGGCTTCGGGCTTGGCCGGGAGGGTGGGCCGTGGGATGCGGCGCGGCTTGGGCGGCGCGCCGGAATTGGGGGCGGCTTTGGCGGCGCCGGGTGCGGCGGCGCGGTCGGAAGGCTTCGGCGCGCGGGCCAGAAGCGCGGCCACCGTGGTGACGATCTCGCCGAGCAGGATACGCTCGTCGCGCTCCACCGTGGCCTGCTCGATGTGTTCCCATTGGCCGTTCTGGCGCACGGCGGTGCCGTTCATGCTGCCGAGGTCGGCCAGCAGCACCGCGCCGTCGTCGAGGACGCTGAGCTCGCAATGCACCCGCGACACCGAGCCGTGCTCGATGACGATGTCGTTGTCCGGATCGCGGCCGACCCGGTAAACGCGCGCCGCGTCCATATCCTTGCCGTCCCCCAAACTCCCGCCGGGGCGCCCACTTTTTCGACCGGTCGTTCGACCCTGCCGGGCGCCCCTTGCTCAAAATTCTTACGCGCTCCGAGGCGGAGTCGTGCCCCCGCTCAAGCACTTGAATTGGCATCGAAACGCGAGATTCCGCGCCAAAATGGCGCGGCGCGGGAGGCCAACGTTGCGCACCCCCAGGCCCTGTGTTACCAACCGCCGCCGGTCGGCTGGGAAGCCCCCGTTCGGGCGGCCAGTTTCGACACCCATCGTCCACCTGGTGTCCGGGCGTGCGGGCCTTGCCGATCGCAAGCGGGCCGCTCGGCGCTTCAATATTGATCACGGGGCTCTTCGGCCTTGGCCAGCGAATCCTCCGGCCTCAGCGGCATTGCCGAGCGTTACGCGACCGCGCTCTACGAACTTGCCGACGAATCCAAGTCGCTCGACGGGGTGGCCGAGGATCTTCGCCGCATCAAGGCGATGATCCTGGGTTCGAGCGACCTCACCCGCTTCCTGCGCTCGCCGCTGATCGGCCGCCAGGCCCAGACCAAGGGCATCCTGGCCGTACTCGAGGCGGCCGAGGTGTCGGAACTCGTCCGCCGCTTCGTCGCCGTCGTCGGCAGCCACCGGCGCCTGTTCGCGCTGCCGGGCATGATCGACGCCTTCCTCCGCCACCTCGCCAAGCGCCGCGGCGAGATCGTCGTCCACGTCGCCTCCGCGCGGCCGCTGACCGCGGTCCAGCGCGCCCAGCTCGATCAGGCGCTGCGCGGCATCGTCGGGCAGAAGATCAACGTCGAGGCCAAGGTCGATGCCGAACTCATCGGCGGGCTCGTGGTGCGCGTCGGCTCGCGCATGGTCGACACCTCGATCCGGACGCAATTGCAGAAACTCCGGCGCGCATTGCGCGCCGCCTAGGGGAGACCGAGAATGGATATCCAGGCCGCGGAAATCTCTGCGATCTTGAAGAAGCAGATCGCGGAATTCGAGAAGCAGACCGACGTGGCCGAGATCGGCCAGGTGATCTCGGTCGGCGACGGCATCGCCCGCGTCTACGGCCTCGACAACGTCCAGGCCGGCGAGATGGTGGAATTCCCGGGCGGCATCCGGGGCATGGCGCTCAACCTCGAGACCGACAATGTCGGCGTTGTCATTTTCGGTTCGGACAGCGAAATCAAGGAAGGCGACATCGTCAAGCGCACCGGCACCATCGTCGAGGTGCCGGTCGGCGCGGGCCTGCTCGGCCGCGTCGTCGACGGGCTCGGCAACGTCATCGACGGCAAGGGGCCGCTGAAGGACGTGAAGATGTCGCGCGTCGAGGTGAAGGCGCCGGGCATCATTCCGCGCCGCTCGGTGCACGAGCCGATGCAGACCGGCTTGAAGGCGATCGATTCGCTGGTGCCGGTCGGCCGCGGCCAGCGCGAACTCATCATCGGCGACCGCCAGACCGGCAAGACCGCCGTCGCCATCGATTGCTTCATCAACCAGAAAACGGTCAACGCCGCCAACGACCCCAAGACCAAGCTCCACTGCATCTACGTCGCCATCGGCCAGAAGCGCTCGACGGTGGCCAAGATCGTGAAGACGCTCGAAGACTACGGGGCGATGGAATACAGCATCGTGGTCGCCGCCACCGCGTCCGATCCGGCGCCGCTGCAGTTTCTGGCGCCCTACACCGGCTGCGCCATGGGCGAGTATTTCCGCGACAACGGCATGCACGCCGTGATCGTGTACGACGATCTTTCCAAGCAGGCCGTCGCCTACCGCCAGATGTCGCTGCTGCTGCGCCGCCCGCCGGGCCGCGAAGCCTATCCGGGCGACGTCTTCTATCTCCATTCGCGCCTGCTCGAGCGCGCGGCGAAGATGAGCGACAAGAACGGCTCGGGCTCGCTGACCGCGCTGCCGGTGATCGAAACGCAGGCCAACGACGTCTCGGCCTACATCCCCACCAACGTCATCTCGATCACCGACGGCCAGATCTTCCTCGAGACCAATCTGTTCTACAAAGGCATCCGCCCGGCCATCAACGTCGGCCTCTCGGTCTCGCGCGTCGGCTCGGCGGCGCAGATCAAGGCGATGAAGCAGGTCGCCGGCACCATCAAGCTCGAGCTCGCGCAATACCGCGAGATGGAAGCCTTCGCCCAGTTCGCGTCGGACCTCGACGCGGCCACGCAGAAGCTCCTCGCCCGCGGCGCGCGCCTCGTCGAGATTTTGAAGCAGGACCAATACTCGCCGCTGCCGGTCGAGGAGCAGGTCGTCTCGATCTTCGCCGGCGTCAAAGGCTTCCTCGACAATGTCGGCGTGCGCGACGTCGGCCGGTTCGAGCAGCAATATCTCTCGGCGCTGCGCGCCAAGGGCGGCGACATCCTCGCCGCCATCCGCAAGGACCGCGAGCTCAAGAAGGAAACCGAGGAGAAACTCTCGGGTTTCCTGCGCGATTTCGCCAAGAGCTTCGCCTAGGGCCGGCGGGAGCGGGAAAGTTCGCCCATGGCCAGCTTGAAGGACCTGCGCGTCCGGATCGCGAGCGTCCGGAACACGCGCAAGATCACCTCGGCGATGAAGATGGTCGCCGGCGCCAAGCTGCGCCGCGCCCAGGATGCCGCCGAGGCCGCGCGCCCGTATGCCGAGCGCATGGGCCGGATGCTGGGTTCGCTGGCCGCGAGCATGAAGGGCCAGGCCGGGGCGCCGCCGCTGATGATCGGCACCGGCAAGGACCAAGTGCATCTCCTCGTCGTCGCCACATCCGACCGCGGCCTTTGCGGCGGTTTCAACACCGCGCTGGTGCGCCGCGCGCGCGTCCTCGCCCGCCGGCTCATCGCCGAAGGCAAGACGGTCAAGTTCCTCATCGTCGGCCGCAAGGGGCGCGACCAGCTCCGACGCGATTTCAGCGCCAACATCGTCGATACGATCAGCGACATCGGCAAGCGGCAGGTGCGCTTTGCCGAGGCCGACATGGTGGCGGCGAAGATCCAGGCGCTCTATCGCGAGGGCGCCTTCGACGTCTGCACGCTGCTGTTCAACCGCTTCAAATCGGCGATCAGCATCATCCCCACTGAGCAACAGCTCATTCCGTTCGCGCTGCCGGAAATGCCCACGAGCGGCGCCGAGCCGGCCGCGCGCACCTCCTACGACTACGAGCCGGACGAGACGGAGATTTTGGCCGCGCTGCTTCCGCGCAACCTTTCGATCCAGATTTTCCGCGCGCTGTTGGAGAGCAATGCCTCCGAACACGGCGCGCGCATGACGGCGATGGACAACGCCACGCGCAACGCGAGCGACATGATCGGCAAGCTGACGCTGGTCTACAACCGCACGCGCCAGGCGCAGATTACCAAGGAGCTGATCGAGATCATCTCGGGCGCCGAGGCGATCTAGGCGCAAGAACAGGATAACGGAGCGAACCATGGCGAATAACAGTGTCGGGCGTGTCACCCAGGTTCAGGGTGCCGTCGTCGACGTCCAGTTCGACGGCGAATTGCCGGCGATCCTGAACGCGCTCGAGCTCGACAATCAGGGCAACCGCCTCGTGCTCGAAGTGGCGCAGCACCTCGGCGAATCCACGGTGCGCGCGGTCGCCATGGACACGACCGACGGCCTCGTGCGCGGCCAGAAGGTGACCGACACGGGCGGGCCGATCACGGTGCCGGTCGGCGCCGCGACGCTGGGGCGCATCATCAACGTCGTCGGCGAACCGGTCGACGAGCGCGGGCAGGTGCCGACCAAGGTGCGCTCGCCGATCCACCGCTCGGCCCCGCCGCTGGTCGATCAATCGACTGAGTCCGAGATTCTCGTCACCGGCATCAAGGTCGTCGATCTCTTGGCGCCCTACGCCAAGGGCGGCAAGATCGGCCTGTTCGGCGGCGCCGGCGTCGGCAAGACGGTGCTGATCATGGAGCTGATCAACAACGTCGCGAAGACCCACGGCGGCTACTCGGTGTTCGCCGGCGTCGGCGAGCGCACTCGCGAGGGCAACGATCTCTATCATGAGATGATCGAGTCGGGCGTCATCAAGCTCAACGACGACGGCACCACGACGGGCTCCAAGGTGGCGCTGGTCTACGGCCAGATGAACGAGCCGCCGGGTGCCCGCCAGCGCGTCGGCCTCTCGGGCCTCACCGTGGCGGAATATTTCCGCGACCAGGAAGGCCAGGACGTGCTGTTCTTCGTCGACAACATCTTCCGCTTCACCCAGGCGGGCTCGGAAGTGTCGGCGCTCTTGGGCCGCATCCCGTCGGCAGTCGGCTATCAGCCGACGCTGGCGACCGACATGGGCGCCCTCCAAGAGCGCATCACCTCCACCAAGAAGGGCTCGATCACCTCGGTGCAGGCGATCTACGTGCCCGCCGACGATTTGACCGACCCGGCGCCGGCCACCTCGTTCGCGCATCTCGACGCGACGACCGTGCTTTCCCGTGCCTTGACCGAATTGGGCATCTATCCCGCGGTCGATCCGCTCGATTCCACCAGCCGCATGCTCGATCCGCGCATCGTCGGCGAGGAGCACTACAAGGTGGCGCGCGAAGTGCAGCGCGTGCTCCAAACCTACAAGTCGCTGCAGGACATCATCGCCATCCTGGGCATGGACGAGCTCTCGGAAGAGGACAAGCTGATCGTGGCGCGCGCGCGCAAGATCCAACGCTTCCTCTCGCAGCCGTTCGACGTGGCGCAGGTGTTCACCGGCCGCCCCGGCGTGCAGGTGAAGCTCGAAGACACGATCAAAGGCTTCAAGGGCATCGTCGAAGGCCAATACGATCACCTGCCCGAGCAGGCGTTCTACATGCTCGGCACCATCGAGCAGGCGGTCGAGAAGGCCCAGCAGCTCGCCGCCGAAGCGGCGTGATCGCGTAGCAAGAGAAGGTAGGCCCGGTCATGGCCGACAAGGTAGAGTTCGAGCTGGTTTCGCCCGAACGCCTGCTCTTCTCCGAGCCGGTGGACATGGTCGTCGTCCCCGGCGCCGAGGGCGATTTCGGCGTGCTGCCGCGCCATGCGCCGCTCATCTCCACGCTCCGCCCGGGCGTCATCCGCATCTTCGAGGGGCGCACGGTCAAGGATCGCATCTTCGTCGCCGGCGGCTTCGCCGAGGTGACGGCGGAGCGCTGCACTGTCTTGGCCGAAGAAGCCATGCCGGTCGCCGACATCGACGTGGCGGCCGTCGACCGGCAGCTCAAGGATCTCGGCGAGGATCTCGCCGACGCCAAGTCCGACGCCGAGCGCGCGGCTCTGCGCCAGCGCATCGCGGTCCGGCAAGCCATGCGCGCGGCGGCTGCCCAGGCGGCTTGATTCTCCGGAGATTTGTTGCGAAGTTTCAAATACTTCGATCCCCCTGGACAGGGGGGCGGAGTCGCCGCATTTTGTGGGCGCTCGCGGTAAAAGAAGGCCTCGCCGGCTGAAAATGCGCAAACAGGGCGGGCGGTCGAACGTTCGTCCGGTGCCGTGGGGGACAGTCATGGGATACTGGACACTCGACGACATTCGTTGGGAAAAATTCGATTCGGCCAAGGTCGACGCCGATCTCCTCAAAGTCGCCAAGGCCGCCAGCCTGGTCGAGCGTAACGCGCGCGACTATGCCGCCTATCTCGCCAGCGTCTTCAACGACGATCCCGAAGTGCTCCGCACCATCGGCGAATGGGCGGACGAAGAGGTGCAGCACGGCATGGCGCTCGGCCGCTGGGCGCAGCTCGCCGATCCCGGCTTCGATTTCGACGCCGCCTTCGCCCATTTCGTGGCCCAGATAAAACTGCCGATCCATGCCACCGAATCGGTGCGCGGCTCGCGCACCGGCGAGTGGGTGGCGCGCTGCGTGGTCGAGACGGGCACCTCCTCGATGTACAGCGCGCTGGCCCAGGCCGCCGAGGAGCCGGTGTTGAAGCAGATCTGCCAGAGCATCGCGGCCGACGAGTTCCGCCACTACAAGCTCTTCTATTCGCACCTCCGCCGCTATCTGAAGCGCGAGAAGGTGGGCTTCTGGCGGCGCCTGCGCGTGGCGCTCGGCCGCGCCGCCGAAAGCGAGGACGACGAGCTCGCCTTCGCCTACTACGCGGCCAATCACCGCCACGAGGGCAAGCCCTACGACCGCCAGGCCAATGTCGAGCGCTATGCCCACCGTGCCTTCCGCCACTACCGCTACGGCCATGTCGAGCGCGGCTTCGCCATGGCGTTCAAAGCGGTGGGCCTGAAGCCCCATGGCTGGCTGAACCGCATCGTCGCCACGGTCGCGCTCCGCATGCTGCGCTCGCGTCTCCGGCAGTTCGAGTTGCGCGAGATCAAGGCCACCGCGGCCTAGCGGCCCTATTCGTTCGATCGTCGGTGCCCGGGCGCCGGGCACGGCGCGGTCCCGGCCCGGCCGATGGCGCGCCCCCGTTCGACGGAAGGCATGCCATGGCGCGCATCGTCATCGTTCAAGGCCACCCCGACCCGGCGGGCCGGCATCTCTGCCACGCCTTGGCCGATGCCTATGCCGAGGGCGCCGCGGGCGCGGGCCATGTCGTCGAGCGCATCGAGGTTGCGGCGCTCGTGTTTCCTTGGCTTCGCAGCAAGGCCGAGTTCGAGCGCGGGCCGCTGCCGCCATCGCTCGTGCCCTGCCAGGCCTTGATCGGCGCGGCCGATCACCTCGTCTTGGTCTATCCGCTCTGGCTCGGCACGCTGCCCGCCGTGTTGAAGGCGTTCCTGGAGCAGGTGCTCCGGCCGGGCTTCGCGTTCACGATCGCGGGCAAGGGGGGCACGCGCTGGAAGAAGGCCCTCACGGGCAAGAGTGCGCGCGTCGTCGTCACGATGGGGATGCCGGCCCTGGCCTATCGCTGGTACTTCGGCGCCCACGGCTTGAAGAACCTGAAGCGCAACATCCTGGCCTTCTCGGGCATCGCGCCGGTCCGCGACTGCCTGTTCGGCATGGTCGAGGCGGCGGACGAGCGCAAGTGCAAGAAATGGCTCGACGAGATGCGGCGTCTGGGCGCCGAGGCGCGCTAGGCGGCGGAGCCGGCGGCGCTGACGGCGAGGGCGGCGCGGATCTTGGGGCCGAGTTCCGCCACCAGCTCGGTATAGAGCGCGCGCTTGAAGCCGACGATGGCCGTCGGCAAGGCATCGAGCGGCACCCACTGCCAGGCCGCGAATTCGGGGTGCGCGTGCTTCTCGAGGTCGATGTCGCCGTCGGTGCCGAGAAAGCGCGCCGCGAACCATTTCTGCGCTTGGCCGCGGTAGCGCCCGCCCCAAACACGGCGCGCAAGATCGGGCGGCAAATCGTAGCTCAGCCAGCCCTGCGCCTCGGCCACGATCTCGGCATGTGCGGTGCCGATTTCCTCCTCCAGTTCGCGAAGGGCGGCGCGGCGGGGATCCTCGCCAGGATCGATTCCGCCTTGGGGCATCTGCCAGGCATCACCGGCCGTATCGCGGCGGCTGGCGACGAAGATCGTCCCCGCGCGGTTGAACAGCATCACGCCCACCCCCGGCCGGTATCCCGGCGGCGGGGCGGGGTGACGCGGCAGGCTCACGAACCGCCCCGCACCACCGCTGTGATCGGTGCGGCCGCGATGCCCTTGCGGTCGAAGGTCTTCATCCAGGCGGCGACGCGCGCCGCCTGCGCGGCCGAGGCGAGCACGATGGCCGGTGTGCCGCGCCGCGCGGCGGCCTCGGCGGCGGCGAAGCTCCGCTCCAGCGCGTCGGCCGAGGCGCCGCTCGCGGCGTCGCGGTCGAGCCACAACGTGACGCCGGCGACGGGCACTCTGCCGGTCGCGACGCTGACGGTGCCGCCGGCGGGAGTGGCGTCGCCGGATTCCAATGGGTTGTCGACATAGAGCATGCCGCGCGCCGCCAGTTCCTCGAACACCGGCTTCATGGCGATGGGATCGCGCGAAAACCGGTCGCCGAGGTCGCCGATGATGCCGACATGGCTCGCGACGCGCCCGAACATCCAGCCGAGGCGCTGGCGCGCCGCGGGCTCGGCGAGGCTCACCGAAAGCGCAGCCGGGCCGGCGTCGCGCCGCTTGAGATCGGCGGGCTCCATCGGCACGGCCAGCAGGATTTCGTGCCCGCGCCGGCGGGCGCGTTCCACCAGCGGGCCAGCATTGTCGGCATAGAGCGAGAAGGCAAGGGTGGCTTCGGGCGGCGTTTCCTCGATCGCGCGGACCGTGGCGTCGCGGGCGAGGCCCAGGCCGGTCACGATCACGGCGATGCGCGGGCGCTGGTCGCTGCGGTCGAACGCGCGCGCGAACCGCTCGCGGGCCGGCGGCTCGGCGCGGGTCGCCGCTGCGGGGTGCCCCGGCAATGGCCCGGCGCCGGGTGCCAGCGCACCCGGTGTGTCGCCGTCTGCGGCCGGCCCGAGCGCGAACACGGTGTCGCGATCGTACTCGACCGCGAGCCACAGGCCGCCAGCGCCGATCACCGCCGCCAGCGGCAGGAACAACCGTCCGAAAAAGTTCACCGCACCCTCCCTGGGCCGAAGGCCGACGGGCCCCGAGGCCAACGGCCCCCTCGGCCCGCGTGGCCGGCGCTATTTCTGCGCCTTCCGCATCTCGTAGAGCGAGATCGCCTTCATCATGTCGATCGCGCGTTCCATCTGGTAGTCGGCAGGCGCCGCGGCTTTGTCGTCCTTTTTCTCGCCGTCCTTCTTGTCGTCCGCCTTCTTGTCGTCCGCCTTCTTGTCGTCGGCCTTTTCGTCCTTCTTCTCGCCATCCTTGGGTGCGTCGAGGGCGCCTTTGAGATCGCGCTCGCGGCGCGACGGCTCGGAATTGGCCGCGGCCTCGAACTTGCCCTGCTCCACGGTGAGGTCCGGCGTCACGCCGACCGCCTGGATCGAGCGGCCCGAGGGCGTGTAGTAGCGCGCCGTCGTCAGCCGCATGGCGCCCTGGTTGCCGAGCGGCACGATCGTTTGCACCGAGCCTTTGCCGAACGATTGCGTGCCCATGATGATGGCGCGGCGGTGATCCTGCAGCGCGCCGGCCACGATCTCCGAGGCCGAGGCCGAGCCGCCGTTGACGAGCACGATGATCGGCTTGCCTTCGGAATTGTCGCCCTTCTTGGCGTTGTAGCGGCTGGTCACCTTGCCGTCGCGGCCGCGGGTCGAGACGATCTCGCCGGTGTCGAGGAACTCGTCGGAGACGTTGATCGCCTGGTCGAGCAGGCCGCCCGGGTTGTTGCGGAGGTCAAGGACGACGCCCTGCCATTTGTCGCCGAGCTTCGCCTTGAAGCTCGCCAGGGCCTCGCGCACGCCCACATCCGTGTTCTCGGTGAAGCTGGTGATGCGGATGATGCCGATATTGCCTTCGATGCGGCTCCTGACCGATTTGATGGTGATGACGGCGCGCGTCAGCGTCACGTCGAAGGGATCCTTGTCGCCGCGCTTGACGCGGATCGTCACCTTGGTGTCGACCGGCCCGCGCAGCTTCTCGACCGCTTCCTTGAGGCTCCAGCCCACCACCGACTTGCCGTCGATATGGGTGATGAAATCGCCGGCCTGGACGCCGGCCTTGGCGGCGGGCGTATCGTCGATCGGCGAGACGACCTTCACGACGCCCTTGTCGAGCGTCACCTCCATGCCGAGCCCGCCGAACTCGCCCTTGGTCTGGACCTGCATCTCCTTGAACGATTCCGCATCCATGTAGCTCGAATGCGGATCGAGGGAGGTGAGCATGCCGTTGATCGCCGACTCGATCAGCTTCTTGTCGGTGACCTTGTCGACGTAGGAGGAGCGCACGCGCTCGAAGACGGCGCCGAACAGATCGATCTGGCGATAGGTGTCGCTCGACTTTTCGGTCGATGCCGGGCCCGAGAGGAGCAGGGCCGTGGCCGCGATGGTTGCGAGGAGTGCGATGCGCTTCATGCGATTACCCTAGGATTTGCGGGGAAGGAACCAATTGGCCGGATCGATCGGCCGGCCGTTATGGCGAATCTCGACGTAGAGTTGCGGGCCCTGGGCATCCTGCCCTTCCGGCGCCCCGACGGTGCCGATCGGCTCGCCCGCCAGCACCCATTGCTTCACCTTGGCGTCAATGCGGGCAAGCCCGACGATGAGGCTATGATATCCGTCGCGGTGTTCGATTATCAATATACGCCCATAGCCGCGAAACGGACCCGCGAACACGACCTGGCCGTCATAGGGGGAGACGGCCTGGGCGCCCGGGCGCGCCGCGATGGTGACCCCTTTGCTGAGTTCGCCGTATTTCTCCTCGGCGCCGAACCGGCTGGCGAGCGTGCCCGCCGCCGGCACCACGAGCTTGCCGCGCGCCGCGGCGAAGGAGCGGATCTTGCCCTTTTCGGGCTCGGTCAGGGCCGCCGTGCGCGGCGCCGGCTTGGCCTTGTCCTGGCGCAGCTTGGCGACGAGGTCGCGCAGATTCTCGGCTTCTTGGGTGAGGGCGGCGAGGCGGGCGGCGGTGGCGCCCTGCTCCTGCTCGGTTTCGCGGAGAAGCACTTCCTTCTGCTCGATCAGGGCGGTGAGCGCCTGGCGCTCGCGGACGAGGGCGCTGTCGGCGTCGGCGACGCTACCGCGCCCGGCGCGGATCGCGTCCTTGAGCTTGGCATAGGCGTCGATCTCCCGCTTCAGCCGCTCGGCGCGGCGCTCGAGCTCGGGGATGAGCCCGCGCAGCATCAGCGCGCTGCGCACGGCGTCGTTGGCGTCGTCGGAGCGGCTGGCGAGGGTGACCGGCGGGCGGAGCGACAGGCGCTGGAGCGCCGCCAGGGTTTCGGCCAGTTGCAGCTGGCGCAGCTTGAAATCCGCCGCCGCCGCGCGCTCCTTGATTTCGAGCGCGCGCAGCGCGGATTCTTGCCGGGTGAGATTGGTTTCGCGCGATTGCGTGGCCGCGGCGCCCTTCACCAGCTTCCCGCGCAGGCTCCCGATCTCCTCGCGGATCGCCGCCGTGCGCTTGGCGAGATCGGCCGACGCCGCGCGCTCGCGCTTGATCCGCGCTTCCACTTCCTTCAAGGCGTTGGGATCGGGCTTCTTCTCGGCCTTCGCGGGCGGCTGGGTCTGCGCGAGGGCGTGCGGAATCGCCACGCCCGTAGCACCCGCCGCGGCCATGGCCGCGAGCAGAAGCACCGAAGCGAAGTTGCGCTCAGGCCGCAACCGGGCGCTCCTCGGCCGCGCGGGCCGTCGCGCGGGATTGGATCAGCGAGCGTCCGGTCATGGCTTTGGGCTGGGGCAATCCCATGAGGTGGAGGAGGGTCGGCGCCACGTCGGCGAGCCGGCCATTGGCGAGGGTGGCGCCGCGCCAGGCTGCCTCGGCGCCGCACAGCAGCACCGGCACGAGATTCATCGTGTGCGCCGTGTGCGCCTGCCCCGAATGCTGGTCGCGCATCGTTTCGGCGTTGCCGTGGTCGGCGGTCACGATCATGGCGCCGCCGGCGGCGCGCACCGCGGCCTCGACCCGGCCGACCGCCGTATCGACCGCGTGCACGGCCTTGACCGCCGCGCCGAGATCGCCGGTGTGGCCGACCATGTCGGTGTTGGCGAAGTTCACGACGATGAAGTCGAATTTCCCGCTCTCGATCGCGGCCACCAGCCTGTCGGTCACTTCCGGCGCCGACATTTCCGGCTTCAAATCGTAGGTCGCGACCTTGGGCGAGGGCACCAGGATGCGCTCCTCGCCCGGAAAGACGCGCTCTTCGCCGCCGTTGAAGAAAAACGTGACATGCGCGTATTTCTCGGTCTCGGCGATGCGAAGCTGCTTCAGCCCGGCCTTGGACACGAGCTCGCCCATCGTCTCGGTCAGCGTCTGCGGCGGAAAAATATTGGCCATCAGTTTGCCGAGCGCCTCGGAATATTCGGTCATGCCGAGCGCCGCCGCGAATTTCACGATGCGCGGGCGCGCGAAGCCGGCGAAGGCCGGATCGAGCAGCGCCGTCAGGATCTGCCGCGCGCGGTCGGCGCGGAAATTGATCATCACGAGGCCATCGCCGTCGCGCATGCCGGCGAAGTCGCCGATCGGGGTGGGCTTCACGAACTCGTCGTTTTCGCCGCGCGCGTAGCCGGCCTCGATCGCTTCGCGGGCGGTGGCGGCGCGCGCGCCCTTGGCATCGACCAGCGCGTCATAGGCCAGCGCCACGCGCTCCCAGCGCTTGTCGCGGTCCATCGCGTAGTAGCGTCCGCCGATGGTGGCGATGCGGATGCCGGTGGCGCCGGCGATGTCGCGCTCGAAGCGTTCGAGAAATTCGAGCGCGCTCTTGGGCGGCGTATCGCGCCCGTCGAGGAGGGCGTGGACGGCGACCTGGAGATCGGCCGCGGCGAGATCGCGCGCCAGCGCGGCGAAATGGGCTTGGTGCGAATGCACGCCGCCGGGCGAGAGCAGGCCCAGCACGTGAACCGTGCCACTGCCCGACTTCACCTTGGCGACGAATTGCTTGAACGCGGCGAAGCCCGGAAGGGCACCCTCGGCCACCGCCTTGTCGATGCGCGGCAACTCCTGCATCACCACGCGGCCGGCGCCGATGTTCATATGGCCGACCTCGGAATTGCCCATCTGGCCCTCGGGCAGGCCGACATGAAGCTCGGAGGCGTCGAGGAGCGCGTGCGGGCAAGATGCCATCAGCCGCTCCCAATTGCGCGGCTTGGCCTGGCAGATGGCGTTGTCGTCGCACTCCACCCGATGCCCCCAGCCGTCCAGCACGCAGAGGACGACGGGGCGGAGGCGCGGTCGTTCTTGGCTCATCGCGTTAACGGTTGACCGTCCGGAATGATCGAAAAACAGCGGCTTTATAGGCCAAGCCGGCGGCCGGAGCGAGCCGCCCGGCGCCGCACCCCATTAACTTTTTCAAGCAATTAGGGCGGATGTGTGTTGCCGGCGGCGAGCGTCAGGCGCGGTGATAGGGGTGGCCGGTCAAGATCGTGTGAGCGCGGTAGAGTTGTTCCAGCAACATCACGCGAACCAGGAGGTGCGGCCAGGTCATGGCGCCCAGCGCGAGGCGCGCCGCCGCCGTTTCGAGCACCGCTTCGGTCAGCCCGTCGGCGCCGCCGATCGCGAAGGCGAGGTTGCCGCCGCTATGCTCGCGCCATGCCGCGAATTGCCGGGCAAAGGCCGCGCTGTCGTAGGCCTTGCCGCGTTCGTCGAGCGCCACCGCCAGGGCATTGTGCGGGAGGGCTGCGAGGAGCAGCGCGCCCTCGCGCGCCTTGCGTTCGCCGCCCGAAACGGGCCGGCGCTCCTCGACCTCGCGGATCTCCACCGAAAAGGGCAGCCGGCGGCGGTATTCGTCGCACAGCGCCTGGACCGGGCCGGCCTTGGCGCGGCCCACGGCCACGATGGTGATGCTCATGCGCCCAGCTTAAGGTGGAGCACGCCGGGAGCAAGGGCCGGGCGAAATCCCGCCTCAGGCGATCCGTTCGGCGGCGTGCGCCAGCGACGGTTCGTCCGACCAGAGCTTCTCGAGATTGTAGAAGCGCCGAATCTCGGCCTTGAACAGGTGGACGACCACGTCGCCGGAATCGAGCAGCACCCAGTCGCCCCGCTGCCGCCCTTCGGACGGCACATGCGATATGCCTTCGGCTTTCAATTTCCGGATCAGGTGGTCGGCCATCGCACCCACTTGGCGGTCCGAGCGGCCGGTGGCGATGACCATGAAATCGGCAAAGCTCGCTTTGCCCTCGAGTTCGATAACGACCACATCCTCGGCTTTGTCGTCATCGAGCGACGCCGTGATCAGCGCAAGTTGTGCCTTGGCCGACGGCATTCCGCTAATGCGTTTTGGTATGGCGGCACTCTCCTTTTGGGGCAGTGCCGCTGCGGCGGCAAACGGCCCCCCTCGGGGGTTCACTTCACCCCGGGGCCGGGCTTGCGCCTTGCCGCCGGGCGCGGATCGCGCTGGCCGAGGCCGCATGCAGCCGGGAATGGACGAAGACCCATGCCGGCGGCGGGTGCCGGAGGAGGCTTCGCGCCGCCCTTTCGGGCAGGCGGGCCTCCCGGAACCGCGCCGATGCGGCGCCTGAGAGCGCACGCTCAATGTAGTGGGGGCGGGCAAAAACGGCAACCGGAACCGTGTGAAAAATCGATGACCAATCCTTCCAGGCCGGGATCTGGACGAGGTTGTCGGCGCCCATCACCCAAACGAAGGACAGGCGCGGATAGCGCGCGGCCAGCGCCGCCACCGCCTCGGCGGTGTAAGCCGTGCCGAGCGCACGCTCCACGTCGGTGACGCGCATGCAGCCATTGCCGGCGCGGGCCACGGCGGAAGCGAAGCGCTCGCCGAGCGGCGCCATGCCGCGCGCCGGCTTCAGCGGATTGCCAGGGGAAACCAGCCACCACACTTCGTGGAGCCCGAGGCGCTCGATCGCGGTGCGCGCGATATAGGCGTGGCCTTCATGCGCCGGATTGAACGACCCGCCGAACAAGCCGATCTTCCGCCGGGCAAACATCGAGGGCGGGCCGGGGTGCCAGCGGGTCGGTGCCACGCGCACGAACTCGGTTTCTTGCCGCCCGGCGACCGTCAGGGCCGGGTCTGGCCCGTGCCGCGCACCGCGTATTTGAACGTGGTGAGCTGCTCGGCGCCGACGGGCCCGCGCGCGTGCAGGCGGCCGGTGGAAATGCCGATCTCGGCGCCCATGCCGAATTCGGCGCCGTCGGCGAACTGCGTCGAGGCGTTGACGAGCACGATGGCGCTGTCGACTTCATTCAGGAAGCGTTCCGCCGCGGCGCGGTCTTCGGTCACGATCGCGTCGGTGTGGTGCGAGCCGTATTTCCCGACATGGGCGATGGCGCCGGCGACGCCGTCCACGATCTTGGCGGCGATGATCGGCTCCAGGAATTCGGTGTAGTAATCGTCCTCGCTCGCCGGCTTGACGCGCGCATCGACGGCGCGCGTGGCCGCATCGCCGCGCACTTCGCACCCGGCCGCGAGGAGATCGGCGACGATCGGCGCCAAGTGCGTGGCGGCAACCGCGCGGTCGACGAGCAGCGTCTCGGCGGCGCCGCAAACCGAGACGCGGCGCATCTTGGCGTTGAGCACGATCGTGCGCGCCATGCCGAGGTCGGCGGCGCCGTCGACATAGACGTGGCAGTTGCCGTCGAGATGCGCCAGCACCGGCACGCGGCTTTCCTGCTGCACGCGCGCGATCAGCGATTTTCCGCCGCGCGGCACGATGATGTCGATGAATTCGCTCATCCTCAGCATGTGGCCCACCGCCTCGCGATCGGTGGTCGGCACCAGCTGGATCGCGTCCTCGGGCAAGCCGGCGGCGCGCAAGCCCGCGGCGAGGCAGGCACCGATGGCGCGCGAGGTGTGGAAACTCTCCGAGCCGCCGCGCAGGATCGCGGCGTTGCCGGCTTTGAGGCAGAGGCCGCCGGCGTCGGCGGTGACATTGGGGCGCGACTCGTAGATGACGCCGATCACGCCGAGCGGCACGCGCACGCGCTGGATGACGAGCCCGTTGGGCCGGGTCCATTCGGCCATCACGGCGCCCACGGGATCGGGAAACGCGGCCACGTCGTCGAGACCCTTGGCGGTGCCGGCGATGCGCTTGGCGTCGAAGGCGAGGCGGTCGACGAAGGCCTCGGTGGCGCCGCGATGGCGCACGGCCTCCACGTCGCGGGCATTGGCCGCCAGGATGGCCGGCGTCTCGGCGCGCATCGCCTCGGCGGCGGCGCGCAGCGCCTTGTCCTTGGCCGCGGTCGACGCCTGCTTCAGCACGGCAGCGGCGGCGCGCGCGCGCCGGCCGAGACCCTGCATGGTCTCGGCCAAGTCCTCGGCGGTGGTGGCGCGCAAAGCGGTCACGACGCTGTTCCCGATGGCGGCAAAAGGAGCCCGGAAGCTAGCCCAGCAATGGTGGAAGTTCACGTAATTTCTTCCACTTAGGAAGGCAAGCTTGGCTCGGGAGCGGTTGCGGCGCCGGAAGGGGACCGCTAGCCTTGGCCGCGGGGAAAGGCCGGCGGCCGCAACGGCGCCGGGCGCACATGGCGCACGACGTCTTCATCAGCTACTCGAGCAAGAACAAGGACGCGGCCGACGCCGTTTGCGCCGCGCTGGAAGCCGAGCGCATCGCCTGCTGGATAGCACCCCGCGACACCGAGGCCGGCGCCTACGGCCCCTCCATCGTCCGCGCCATCCGCGCGGCGCGTGTGTTCGTCCTGCTCCTCTCGGAGGAGTCGAACACCTCGCAGCACGTCAGCCGCGAGGTCGAGCGGGCGGTGAGCCTGAAGCTGCCGATCGTGCCGTTCGCGATCGCGCCGGTGACGCTCTCGGACGACATGGAATACTACGTGGCGAGCCTGCACCGGCTCGACGGCTTTCCCGGTGCGCTGGCCGATCACCTGCCGGGTCTGATCGCGCGCATCCGGGCGGAGCTCGCCGGCGAGCGCCCCTCGCGCCTGAAGCGCCGCCAGGAAACCGAGGGGCCGAAGCGCCACGGCCTCGGCTACCGCATCGAGCGGCTGATGGTGGCGCTCTCGCGCCTGCCGCCGCCGATGACGGCGCTGACGCTCATCCTGTTCGGCATGCTCGTGAACGGGGGCAGCCTCTTCATCGGCATCGGCAGCTTCGAATACACGCTCACCATCGACGGCGTCAGGGTCACCAAGGAGGTGGGGTTTCTCTCCGCCCTGAGCTGGTCGCTCGGCTGCCTCCTCATCATTCCCGCGCTCATCGGCTTCGGGCTCTACACCTACAAGGAGCTGCCGCAGCTCTTCGAGCAGCTCGCCAAGCGGCGGATGGTCGTCGACGACTACATGCAGTTCGTCAGCGCCGACACGATCAAGCAGCGCTGGCGGGGGCCGGCGCGGGTCGTCGCCATCCTCTCGGCCTTCGTCTTCGTCGTCTCGATCGGCTATTCGATGTGGGAGTTCTACCACGTCGTAGGGCGCCACTATCTCGCCGGCGCGTTCCCGCCCGATGTCTCGTTCGCCGACGCCTACCAGGAGCGGGATTGGTCGGTGGCGGCGCTGCTCGGCACGCCCGAGGCAGAGCGCATCAGCCGGACGGCCAACGGCATCTTCGCGCTGCTCGTCTATTTCATCTATGTCGGCCTCACCTCGGGCTTCGTCTACAGCGTCTACGTCTATCTCCTCGGCGTCGCCTCGTTCGTCTATGCGCTGGCTTACCGCGGCGACGGCTTGCGCATCGTGCCCGATCTCCGGGGACCGGATGCCGGCTTCGACCGGCGCGCGGGCCTCCAGCTTTTCGAGCCGCTGCTGCAAAACGCGCTGATCGTGACGCTGCTCTCGTTCCTGCTGCTGTTCCTCATCCACCTTCAAAACGTCTATCTCCGCGTGCCGGCGCCGTCGATCTTCGCCTTCGCCTTGCCCGATCTCGGCGGCGGCACGGGCGGGTTGCTGGGCTTCGTCGAAGCGCTCGCCGGCGCCGTCACCGCCAAGGGCGGCCTCGCCAATCTCAACAGCGCGCTGGCCTACGGCTTCGGCTCGTTCCTGTTCCTGATCGTGCTCGCGATGCTGGCGATGACCCTGCGTCTCGCCGCGCAGAAGAGCCGCGCCCGGATGGCGGAAATCCTCGGCGACGAGAGCCGCCCTTTGCCCGCGTGGCTGGAGACCATCGGCCGCGAGAAGTGCCTGGCCCGGCTCGAAACCATGTCGCTCTGGCCGGCACGCTGGCCGCGCCTCAACCAATTGGCGCTGGCGTCCGTGGTCGCGGCCTTGAGCCTCGTCTTCTACAAGCTCGGCCTGATCCTCGTGCTGATCGGCCTCGCCATCGCCGGCTACCGCTTCTTCGCCACGCCCCAGCTGCGCGTGCGGTAGCGTGAAGGACGATCACGGGAGCCGGGGGCGGGGAGAAGAAAAGGATTTCACCACAGAGAAGGGGAAAATTTCGCGCGCCAAACGCGCGCAATCTTTGCTCTCTTTGCTCTCTTTGCTCTCTGTGTCCTCTGTGCCCTCTGTGGCTGATCTATTCTTTCTTCTCCCCGGCTCCCCGGCTCCCGTGATCTTGCCTTCGCGGCGCGGCGATCATTTCCCGGCGAGGAGGCGATCGGCCTCGGATTCGATGCGGGCGATGGCGGCGGCTGTATCGCGGGTTTGCTCGAACTCGCGGTACCAGCGGCGGATGTCAGAAGTCGAGATCTTGCGCACGTCGTTTTCCTTGGCCCATTCGTGGCCGATGCGCCGGCCGAGCGCGAAGAGGCGCGCGGCGATCATTGGGCGCTGTTCCGGCGGCGCCTCGGCCACGAGCGTGCGCATGGTTTCGTGCCAATAGGGCCGGCCCGAGAAGCACACGAACAGGCTGAGATCGGTGCAGCGGCCGGTCCAGAACCGCGCATACCAGCGCCGATGCCGTATGTCCTCGAACTGGAGCCCGTCATAGGGCACTGCGTCGGCGACTTGCGCGCTCGCGACAGCGGGGAGCGCAACCAGCGCCGCCGCCAGCAATGCCATCCGAAGCCGTTGCGCCATGCGGTCTCGGCGGGGTCTTGCCGCTCCCACTCAGGCGCTTTCGGCCGGCTTTTCCGCCGTCGCCGCCGGCTTGGGCGCCGGGTTGCGTGCGGCGAACGCGGCGCGGCTATGCTGGTGCAGGGCCGACACATGCGCCGGGGAAAGCCCGGCGCGGAGCCGTTCGCCGCCGGCCCCGGCAATTTCGAGCCACACGCGGTCGGTTCCCGCTTCGGGAACCAGCGCAATCGCGGCACATTTCATGGGCTTCATCGTCAACTCCCTCGAGCCCGCCCCGGCGCAACCTAACGATAGGCTGCGGCACGGGGCAAGCTCGCCGTGACCAGGGACGGGACTCCCGGTCAGGTTCGGGGGGCGATATTCCGCCAGTGCGCGCGGTCGATGCCCGCTACGATTCGTTCCGCCACAGACGGAGCCGCCCGAGAACGCCGCGGATCAGGGCCGCGATGCCCCGGTCGGGCCGCCGTTCGCGGGGCAGCACCGGATAGCGCTCGAGGCGGCTGAGGTAGCGGCGGGCGGTGCCCCGCGTATCGTCCGGGACTGCGCTCGAAATCTCGTGTGTGGTTTCCATGACACGCCCTCGCCGTGTATGGCGAAAGCTAGAGCGGCGCCGGCGGCGATGCGCGTGAGGTGCATCACGCGCGCACCACGACCTGTGTGAGCTGGTTCACACGAGGGCGATTTGCCGCTTGCCCGTCCGCCGGGGACGGCGCCGGCCGCGCGCATGCTCGGGTGAACGCGAACGACCTTGCCGACGGCGAACCATTCGCTATCTTTGGTTCATCGTGAGCCGGTCACAGGGAGACGTATCATGAAGACGGTGCTCAAGATCGTATTCGCATTCGCGGTCACGTGGACCATCGCCGGGTGCACCGAGACGCTCAACGATTTCAACGTGAGCTCGGAGAAGTGGCGCAAGGAAACGCTCAAGCAATAGGCGCGCCGCGCAGGCGCAAGGCGAACGGCCCCGTCGGCGACGGCGGGGCCGTTCGTTTGCGCGCAGGGGGCGCGGCGCGAGCGCGCCTTATTCTTTGACGGTCTTGCCCGTGGCGGCGGAGACGATGCGGCGCGGGCTGCACTTGGAGAGGCCCGCGCCCGTGAACGTCGGCTCGAGGGCTTCCATCGCTTCCTGCCGGCTGGCCCGGCCCGCGACCGCGCATTTGACGCTCGGCGCGGTGCAGCAGACCTCGTAGAAGCGATAGCTCATGTCCGAGGTCGCCGCGGCCGTCCCGGAGCATTTCTGCGAATTCTTGCGGCAGGCTGTCACCGCTTGTTCGCGCGCCGACTCCATCGAGGCGCCCCAGACGACGGGCCCGGACGTGTCCATGGCCGCCCAGCGCTGCTGTGCGTGCGCGCCGCCGGCAAAGATTGCAAGCGCCAGCGCCAAGGCGGCCGCACCGGCCGCGCGATAGATCCCGTTCGTCATTGTCCCCCACAGGCTCGCCGCGGCGGGCGATTGCAACGCCGGCGCGAATCATAGCGGCTGCGGCGAGTCCGGCAAGGGCGCCGCGCGAGCCCTTCGCCCCTAGCCGCCGACGAACAGGCCGTGCGCCGCCGCGGCGATGGCGGCAATGGCGGGATCGTCGCGCTTGAAACCGAATGCCGCGAGGTTGCGGCCGATCTCGGCGCCGAGGCGCAGCAGCGGCTTCGCCTCGACGAATTCCGCCATGAAAATTTCCAGCGTATCGCAATAGCGCTCGGGTGAGAACGTGTCCAAGGCCCAATCGCGGGCCGCGATGCCGCGCTCGTGCCGGCCCTCGGGATCGTCGGCGAGCCGCTCCAGAGCCGCCGTCAAGGCGGGCACGGGCACCTCGGCCGGTACTTTCACCACGTGGCGATCCGGCAGCTCGGCGTAGAACCCTGCATCGGCGACGACGATGGGCCGGCCCGACAGTAGGCCTTCGATGGCCGAGGCCGATGCTCCTTCGAGAATCGGCCGGCGGAGCGCGCAGACGATATCCGTGGTTTCGAGACAGCGTGTCAGCGCCGCATCGTCGCGCTTCTCGGCGAATTCGACGCGAACGCCGCGCGTCTCGGCCAACGCCACGATCGCCGCTCGATCCGCCAGCTGGCTTTCGCCGAAGATGCGGTATAGGGCGCGCGGCCGCAGCATGGCCGACGCGGCGATCGCTTCGATCACTTCCGCATAGCACTTGTTCGCGTTGACGCGGCCGATCGTGGTGACGATGAGATCGCCGGGTTCGCGCCTCGGTCCGCGCGGCAGGCCGGCCATTTGGGCGGGGCGATAGGCCATGGCGATCTTCGCCACGGGGCCGGGACATGCCGCCTCGATTCGTTCGATGTAGTGACCGGCATGCGCGATCGCGCCCCATGTCCGCTCGGCAATCCAGTCGATCATGGGCAGTTCGGCGCAGAGGCGGAAAAAGTCGGCGTCGCTTATGCGTTCGCGCAGCCGATGCGCGCCGGCGCCGCCGCAATGTTTGACGACGATGCGTTCCTCCGCCTCGGCGCTCAGCCCTGCCTTCCGCGACCAGCCGAGGAATAGATTGAGGATCGAGGCATCGTGGAACAGACCGATCCCCGGCACGGCATCGACGATATCGAGGATACGGCCGTGGAAATCGAAGTAATCGCCGATGTTGTAGAAGACGACGTCGAACGCCTCGTTGTAGGCGGCGGCGCAATCCGATTCGATAGGCTCGAGGCGGATGCCGGTCGGTGCCGCTGCCGCGGGGGGCTCGGCGTCCGACGCCAAGATCGTCACGTCGTGGCCGCGTTGCGCCAACTCCGCTGCGATCAGCCGGCCGAAGCGCCCGATCGCCGAGCGTTCATCCACCGGCATGCACCAGGCGAGCTTCACGACAGCAGCCTTTCGACGGTCGACGGCCAGTTCACGTCGAGCTTCTGCCAAGCGGCGCGCGCCTCGGCGCCCATTTGCGCCGTGCGGCCGGGCCGCGTCGTCGCCGCGTCCAGCGCCGCGGCCAACGCCCGCGGGTCCGGCGCCGCGACCCAACCCGTCCGTCCGTCGGCGACGATCGTCAGAACGCCGCCCGAATCGGACGCCGTGAGGACCGGCTTCGCCGCCGTGAACGCCTCCATCGTCACATAGCCGACCGAGTCTTCTTCGAAAGGCAGATAGGCGCAGGCAAGGGCGCCGTTGACGTAGCGCGCAATCTCCCCCCGCGGCAGCAGCCGAAGGTCGAGCGCGACGCGGCCGTCGAGGCCGTATTCGCCGACGAGGCGGCGCAAACGCTCGCCGTCCTCGGGTGCGTCCGGCGGGCCGGCCACCACGAGACGTACGCCGCTTTCCACGTGACGCATCGCTTCCACGAGCAGATGTTGACGCTTGGCGCGGTTGATCCGCCCGCCGGCGAAAACATAGCCGCCGGATTCGCCGCCGGCGAAAAGCTCGGGATCGTTCATCGGCGGCAAGAGCACCTCGCCCGTGACGCCGCTATTGGCCCCGAGCCGCCGCCGCGTGATCTCCGAATTGACGAAGATTTTCGCGCAAGCGCTGAAACAGGCAGCGTCGCTTTCGCGGATCAGGCGACGGATGTCCCGGCCGCGCTCGGTGTCGGGAATATGAGTTTCCTCCCGTCCGTGATCGTAGGCCTGCCGGAATTGATGCAACAGCCACAGCGTCTTACGTTCGTGCGGGACGAGATAGGCGGGAAATTTGAGCGCGATCACGCGATCGATATTTTGCAGCCGGTAGGTCCGGTGGATGTATATTTCCAGCGGCAGCCGTTCCGCCGGCTCCCATTGGAACGGCAGCCGTAACAATTCGCTTTGCACGCCCGGCGTGACGTTGAGACGCCGCACCAGATTTTCGGCCAATTCCTCCGCCCCGCCCCAGACGAAGGGCGCCATGTTGTTGACGACCAGGACTTTCACGCCAGCATGCGCTCCAGCACGCGGTCCCACGTGATGTTCATGCCGGCGACGTGGGCGGCATGAGCCTCGCCCATGCGCCGAGCCCGGGCCCGGTCGAGGTAGAGGCGGTCGAAAGCGCCGGCGATCGCCGCCGGATCCGGCGGTAGCACCTCGCCGTTGATGCCGTCCCGCATCAGTTCGACCACGGCGCCGGAATCGGTCGTCGTGACCACCGCCTTGCGCGCGGGTGCGGCCTCGAGTGCAGGATACCCGACGCCGTCCTCGTCGAACGGGACATACGCGATCGCGAGCGCATTCGCGAAAAGATCGATCTTCTCGTCCTCGCCGACCCAGCGATAATCGAGGGTGACGCGCCCGTGCAGGCCGTGGCGCTCGACGATCCCGATCAGCGCGCGGCGATAGTCGGGCGAAAGTCCAATGCCGCAGAGTCTGAGCTTCACCGGCGAGCGCACGAATCGCATCGCTTCGATCAGCAGATCCTGGCGCTTGTGATACTCCACGCGCGAGATGCACAAAATCTCGTCGCCGTAGCCGTCGCAGCGGAATTGCTCCGGGCGGTGAAGCGGCGGATAGACGACTTCCGACGGAACGCCATTGAAGTCGCGCAGGCGACTGGCGACGACCTTGGAGATGGTGAGCACGCGTCGCGCTTCGCGCAGCGCGATACCGTCCATGTGCCACAAGCGGCGGCGCATGGCGTGGCTTTCGGGACGATCCGGCACCGAGCGGTAATTCGAATCCCACAGATCGTAGAAAGCGCGGAAGTGATGGATGAACCACAGCACCTTGTTGGGATGAGGAATCACATGCGCCGGGGGACGGATGGCGATCAGCCGGTCGGCGCTCTGCGCCACGTCGATGAGACGATAGGCCAGCGTCTGCTCGAGCATCGTCGTGGGAACGTCGATGAAGGGCAGATAGATGCGTTCGACCGCATGGCCCTCAGCGCGCAGGCGCTCGGTGAGCCATTCGACGATGAAGCGCCCGCCGCCGTCGACGAAGGGCACGAAGGAAGACGCGACGACGATCTTCATTGCGATGCGCGCCCGCGTTCGCCGGCCGGTTTCGGCGCGGTGCGTGCGCTCATCGCGGCTAGCCCAGCGCCTTGGCGAGCGCCGCGGCCACCCGGCGTACGTCCGCGTCGTCGAGCCCGGCGTGGGTCGGCAGACAGAGGCCGCGCGACGCCGCGCGCTCGGCGACCGGGAAGCGCCGCGCATCTTCGGCGTAGGCCGGCAGCCGGTGCATGGGATGGAAGAACGGCCGGGTCTCGATGCCGTCGGCGGCGAGCGCGCCGGCAACCTCGTCCCGCGTGGCCGGCGCATCGCCGCCGATCGTGATCGTATACATCCAATAGGCATGCTCGGCCCAATCCGCGACGTGCGGGCGCCCGATGCGGTTCGAAAGCGGCGCCAGCGCCTGCTCGTAGGCCGCTGCCACCCGCCGGCGCGCCGCCATGTGGTGGTCGATGCGCTCGAGCTGTGCGAGGCCGATCGCCGCCGCGATGTTCGTCATCCGGTAGTTGTAGCCGACGACCGGGAACCAATAGCGGCGGCTGGGATCCATGCCCTGGCCGCGGTAGAGGCGCAGGGTCTCGGCCAGTGCCGCATCGTCGGTGGTGACCATGCCGCCTTCGCCGGTGCTCATGATCTTGTTGCCGTAGAACGAGAAGGCGGCGCAATGGCCGAGCGCGCCGGCGCGGCGCCCCTTGTAGCGTGCCCCGTGCGCCTCGCACGCATCCTCGACGACGAACAGATCGTGCTCCCGGGCCAGCGCCAGAAGCGGGTCCATGTCGGCGGTCTGCCCGAACAAGTGCACCGGGACGATTGCCGCCGTCCGCTCGGTGATGCGTGCGCGGGCGTCTTCCGGATCGATGTTCAGCGTCAGCGGGTCGCTGTCGGCCAACACGGGCACGGCGCCGCAATAGCGGACGGCATTGGCCGTCGCCACGAAGGTGAGGCTCGGTACGATCACCTCGTCGCCGGGACCGATGCCGAGCACGGCGAGGGCGAGATGCAGCGCGGACGTGCCGCTGTTCGTCGCGACGGCGTGACCGACGCCGCAAAACGCGGCAAAGGCCTGCTCGAACGCGCCGACGAAGGCGCCCTGGGACGAAATCCAATTCGTCTCGATGCATTCCAGCACGTAACGCCGCTCGTTGCCGTCGAGCAGCGGCTGGGACACGGCGATGCGGTCGCGCGGCGTGCTCATGATTTGCGCGACCGCACCGTGCGCGCGTCCCTCGTCCGGCGAATTCTCGCGGGAACGCCGATCGAGGTCGCGCCCGCGGGCACGCGGCGAATCACGGCCGCGCCCGCGCCGATCACGGCATCGGCGCCGATTTCCACCCCGGGCACCGCGGCCGCGCCGACGCCGACGAAGACGCGTGCGCCCACCCGGACCCATCCGGCGAGAACGGCGCCGGGGCCGATATGCGCGCCCTCGCCAACGACGCAGTCGTGATCGATGCTGGCAGCGGTGTTGATAATCGCGAAGTCGCCGATGGTCGCGGCGGCGTTGATCGCGGCCTGCGGCATGACGGCAATGCCGACACCCAAGGTCGCATTGGGTGAAACGAAGGCGCGGGGCGAGATGGCATTGGGCAGGTCGAAGCCGAGCGCACGAAGGCGCGCCGCGATCCGGAGCCGGAGCACATTGTCGCCGAGAGCAACGAAGGCGGCCTCGACCCCTTGGCGGCGGAGGTTCGGCAGCACATCCTCGTCGCGGCCGAGGACGGGAAGACCATAAATCTTTCGCGGAGACGGGTCGGCATCGGTGAGGCCGACGATGTCCCAGCCGTCCTGCGCCAACAGGATGTCGACGACCACCTTGGCATGGCCGCCGGCACCCACGATCACGAGTCGCCGCGCGCGCCGCCGCCTCATGGGGTGCCGCATCCGGGCTGCACGACGTGCGCATGCCGTGGCGCTCGAGACCTGTGGGTACGGGAAAGGCGGAAACGGCGCGGCATCGGCGGTACTTTGTCGGTGGCAAGGATTCGGCGGAAAGTGAGTGATGATGTCGCTGGGGGCCACACAGGATTCTCTGCCCTTCGCACTATCTCAGCACGAGGCTGCGTGCTTTCATTTACCGGCGCCATTGACGCGTCTGGGCACGAACTGCGCCGGCACCATGCGCCACGAATCGGCGAAGCCGCGCGAGGAGAGCGGCCAGAGACAGGCGCGGACCCGGCTTGGTCGGGTGGACCGGTGCAGCGTATTGCTCCGCCGCGCGCTCCAGATTGCCGCGGATCGCTTTCTCGAATTTGCCGGTCGTCAGAGTCCTCGAGACATCAGGGACGTTAGGGTAGTTCGAGATCTGGCTCATCTGGGTTTCATAGTAGGGGGCAGGAATGACGCGACGCAAGGGAAGTAGTCCGATCATCTTTTGATTGCAACGAGAAGCGCAAATGGGAGCGGGCCGGTATGGCGTCGCGCCAAATGTGAAGTTGGCGCTGCGCGGAAGCTTCAGTCGATCTTTGCAAGCGATCCGCCGGCCCCGAGAAAAGTGCCGACCGCCCAGCCAAGGGCGTGTGCCGCTGCAAGGACGGTCAGGCGCCGCGCCGTTCCGCGCGGAAGTTCCGCAAGCCGAGGCTCGATCAACGCCCGGTTCGCGGCCAGCCTCTCGGTCATCACCTTGCGCACTTCGCGCAGCATCACGTGCCGCGGCAGGCCGAGAAGCTCCCGCGTGACGCCGGCCGAGGTACGTCCGTTCCGGAAGTGGAGGAGGCAGGCCGCGAGAGCGCCGACGTGCTTCTCGTGAGTGACGGTAACCTCGTTCGACCAGCCGACCTTGCCGCCCGTGAAAACTCGCGGGATCAATTCGAACTCCCATTGGCCCAGCCTGAGGGCACCCTCGTTGCTGATGGCATCGCCGCGTATGGCGATGTTGTTGGGAGCGCAGAAGCGCGGTGGTTGCGGCAGCGGTGCCCAAAACAAGGCGTATGTCTGCAGGAAACTCGCCCATCCCCAAGGTCCTCTCGAGCCGCCATTCACCGTGAGCAACGGCACGATCTCAAGTTCCGGATTCCGGCCGACGAGGTTCCGCAATGCCCCGATCGCTTGCGGCGTGGGCGGGGCATGGTCTTCGAGGAGCACCACCCACTCCTTGCGCGAGAACTCGGGAAGGCACGCCCTGAGCCCGAAGACAGAGGCGCCCGGAAAGGGAACAAGCCGGGCGCCGATTCGGCGGCAGGCGTCAAGCTCTTTTTCGCCAGCCGTGGCAGCGAGGATGACGATCTCGTCGCCCGGGCGGGATGCGGCGCTCAGCAGGCTCAGCATCTTCGGAAACCTGCTTACGCCGGTCAAACTGGTGACGACGAAGGACAGGCTCGGCGAGTACGCGGCCGACCCGATCTGGGCGCCCCGGGCGGGTTCGACGAAGGTGTTCATTGAGCGTAGCGGCGGAGCATGGCGATAGCGGCCTTGAACGTCACCGGGGTCAACACGCCAGTCATCGTACTACTGCGCGGGCGAGAACGCCCAAGCGTACGCGCGCCGAAACTGGTTTCATTCCATCCAGGGCAAGGTGCCCCTCGCGTGCGCGACTCAATCTTGGGTGCTTATCGCTGTCCAGCCCGATCGCGCTGATGCAAGAGCCGGCGCGCAATATCCGAGCACGCGTTCCCCGGCCGACGGCGTCAAGGACGAAAGCCCTAACGTGTTGGAAAGGTTGGTGGAGCTGAGGGGGATCGAACCCCTGACCTCCGCATTGCGAACGCGGCGCTCTCCCAGCTGAGCTACAGCCCCGCACCAAGGCGAGAATTCAGGCCGGCGCACCGGGTGAAGCCGGGCCGGCCGTTGGGAGGGCGGAATATCGGCACCACCCCGCAGCCTGTCAAGGCGAAGAGGGCTCCGACGGCCCAGGCGCGGGGTTTTGTCCGGCCGCTTGCTCCGGGCGGCGGCGCGGACGCAGCACCTTGGCGCCGGGCTTCATGCCGGCGAAGCGCGCGCCGCCGAGGGCGCCCTTTTCCACCAATGCCACGAACGCCTCGTAGAACGCGCAATATTCGGCGTGAGCGTCGGCGCCGGTGCGCGCCAGGGTCTCGCCCTGGAGACGGCGATACATGGCCAGGCGCTCCTTCAAGATCGGGACCCAGAGCGCCGAGAGATTCACCACCCGCACCTCGGCGAAGCCGGCGCCCTTGATGAGATCCAGATATTGGTTGATCGATTGCAGCGATTGCGCCGCGACACCCTTCCACATCATCGCCCGCTCGGCCTCCTCCAGGCCGAAGCCCGCCACCCAATCGGTGAAGGCGAAATGGGCGCTCGGCTTCAGCACCCGGAAGACCTCCGCGATCGTCTTGCCCTTGTCGGGCACGTGCAGCAGCGCTTCCTGGGAGACGGCGGCGTCGAACGTGTCGGCGGGGAAGGGCAGCGCCTGGGCGTCGCCCCTCAAGAAGCGCACGCGCCGGGCGAGGTTGACGCGCCGGGTGAGGTCCGCGGCACCCTTGACGCGGACCTCGTGGAAATCGAGTCCGACGACGCGGCAGCGCCGGGCCAGCGCCTGGTAGCGCGCGGGGCCGCCGAGCCCGCAGCAGAGATCGAGAACGAGATCGTCGGTGCGGAGATCGGCCGCGACGGCGAGGGCATCGTTGGCGGGGAGGCCGCCGTAATGGTCCTGGTCGTGGGGAAAGATGTCCTCGGCCTTCAAGCGGTCGAGCGAGCCGCGCTGCTCCTTGATGCGGAGGAGCACGTCGGCGGCCGTGATCGGGTGCCGGTCGTAGAAGCCGAGGATGTGGCCGGGGTCGCTCATCGCTTCGCCTTGAAGAAATCGCGCAGCAGTGCGCCGGCCTCGGCTTCGGCGATGCCGCCGTAAACCTCGGGCGCGTGGTGGCAGGTGGGCTGGCCGAAGAAGCGCGGCCCGTGCTCGACCGCGCCCATCTTGGGGTCGGCGGCGCCGAAATAGAGGCGGCGGATGCGCGCGAAGCTGATCGCGGCCGCGCACATGGCGCAGGGCTCGAGCGTCACATAGAGATCGCAATCGGGAAGGCGCGGTGCACCCTGCGCTGCGGCGGCGGCGCGCAAGGCGAGAATCTCGGCATGGGCGCTGGGATCGGCCCGTTCTTCGGTGCAGTTGCCGGCGCGCGCCAGGATTTCGCCGCTCCGCGCGTCCACGACCACGGCGCCCACCGGCACCTCGCCGCGCCCGGCGGCGGCACGCGCCTCGGCGAGGGCGGCCGCCATCGGTGCTTCCCGTAACGGTGCTTTCGGGTCCATTAAGCCTTGGCGCTGCATTGTCATTGCGGCGCGCGAAACCTATCCTCCGGAAATCGTCTTTGCCAGCAAAACGCATGTCCCGCCCCATCATCGGCATCACGCTCGATTCGGAGCCGCCCGGCGGCTATTCGAAATTCCCGTGGTATGCGCTGCGCGAGAATTATTTCGGCGCGGTGGCGGCGGCCGGCGGCCTGCCCATCGCCCTGCCGCACGAGCCGGAGATGGCCGAGGCCTATCTCGACGAGCTCGCGGGCCTGATCTGCACCGGCGGCGCGTTCGACGTCGATCCCGTGCTCTATGGCGGCGGCGAGAAGCATCCGACGGTCAAGACCAAGGACCGGCGCACGGCGTTCGAATTTGCGGCCACCAAGGGCGCGCTCGCCCGCGACATGCCGGTGCTCGGCATTTGCGGCGGCCAGCAGCTGCTGCACGTGGTGCTCGGCGGCACGCTGATCCAGCACATTCCCGAGACCGTGCCCGATGCGCTGCCGCACGAGCAGCCCAATCCGCGCGACCAGGCCGGGCATGACGTGAAAGTCGTGAAAGGCACGCGGCTCCACCGCATCGTCGGCGCGGAAACGCTGGCGGTGAACAGCGCGCATCACCAGGCGGCGAAAGACGTGCCTCCGGGCGTCGTCGTCGATGCGCTGGCGCCGGACGGCGTGATCGAAGGCATCGAGGCGCCGCGCTACCGCTTCTGCCTCGGCGTGCAGTGGCACCCCGAATTCCACATCAGCGCCGGCGATCGGAAGATATTCGAAGCGTTCGTCGCTGCCGCACGCCAATGAGCGCCGAGGCTCCCACGGAGCGCTCCGGCGAACGGGCCGCGGAGCGGATCGCCAAGCGCCTCGCGCGCGCCGGGCTCTGCTCGCGGCGCGAGGCCGAGCGCTGGATCGCCGAAGGCCGCGTCAAAGTGGACGGCAAGTTGTTGGACACGCCCGCCGTGCTCGTCACCGCCGAAAGCCGCATCGAGGTCGACGGCAAGCCCGTGTCCGCGCCCGAACGCACGCGCCTTTGGCGCTATCACAAGCCGCGCGGGCTGGTCACCACGCACCGCGATCCGCAAGGGCGCCCCACCATCTTCGCGGCCATGCCGAAGGGCTTGCCCCGAGTCATCTCGATCGGGCGGCTCGATCTCAATTCTGAGGGCCTGCTGCTGCTCACCAACGATGGCGGCCTCGCGCGGCACCTCGAATTGCCCTCGACCGGCTGGGTGCGCCGCTATCGCGTGCGCGCGCACGGGCGCGTCGATCCGGCGAAGCTCGCGGCGCTCGCCAACGGCATCACCATCGCCGGCATCGTCTACGGCGCCGTCGAGGCCGAACTCGAGCGCCAGCAAGGCGCCAATGCCTGGCTCACCTTCGCGCTGGCCGAGGGGAAGAACCGCGAGGTGCGGCGCATCTGCGAGCATTTGATGCTGACCGTGAACCGTTTGATCCGCGTCAGCTACGGCCCGTTCGAATTGGGCACGCTGCCCATGAGCGAAGTCGAAGAAGTGCCCGACGCGGAGATCCGCAAGCAAGTCGGCGCGGCGTTCGTCTCGCGGCCGGAGCCGCCTTCCGGCCCTCCCAAGCCGGCGGGCCGGGTCGCGCGTTCGCATGCGCGATCACGTTCCGCCGCTTCGGAGGGCGAAGGCGAGCGGCATTCGTCGCACCACCGCAAAGCGGCGGAGGACGATGGCGCTGACGCGCCGCAGCGCGGCGACTGGCCGAGGCAGCGCCCGAAGCATGCGCATCGTCGGCGGCCGGCATAGGGGCCGGCGCCTCGCGGCGCCGCCCGGCGCGGACATCCGCCCGACCAGCGACCGCGCGCGCGAGGCCGTGTTCAATATCCTGGCGCATGGCGGTTTCGGACCCGGCGGCGCCTCGGCGCTCGCGGGCGCCATCGTGCTCGATGCGTTTTGCGGGACCGGCGCGCTCGGGCTCGAGGCGCTCTCGCGCGGCGCCGCGCGCGCGATCTTCGTCGACAACGACCCGGCGGCGCTCGCGGCGGCGCGCGCCAACATCGCGGCGCTGAAGGAGCAGGCGGCAACGCGCATCGTCGCCGCCGATGCGACGCGGCCGCCGCCGCGGCCGAAAGACCTGCCGCCGGCGACGCTCGCCTTCCTCGATCCGCCCTATGCCGACAACAATGGCGCGGCGGCGCTCGCCGCCTTCGCCGCGGAAGGCTGGCTCGCCCCCGGGGCCCTCGCCGTCGTCGAGGTTTCGGCGCGGGCCCCGGAACCGGCGGCGCCCGTCGGCTTCGAGCGCCTCGATGCGCGGCGTTACGGCGCGGCGCGCGTCGTGCTGCTGCGCTACGGCACGAGTGCTTCTACGCCGTAGGGGCGCACGGCAGCCGCGAAAACGCCGCATCTGCCGTTGTTGCGGCGGCGCGCCCGGGCCTCTAATTCAGCGGGGTCATCGGGGAGTAGCCGCCCTCATCGCCCGAGGGGGATGCGTCAACACACTTGGCCCGGAACTCGATCGAACCGGACCATGGCGCATCCGGCGTTTCGTCTGGCGAGACCTTTGGCTTGTGCGCGCTTTCACCCGCGGGATCGGGCGGCGTGCCAAGTCATCGCGTCCTCGGCCCCGGCCCGCACCGATCGATGGAAGCCTTCCTCGTCTCCACCGGCATCGTCGCCATCGCCGAAATCGGCGACAAGACGCAATTGCTCGCTCTCTTGCTGGCCGCGCGCTACCGCCGGCCGGTGCCGATCATCCTCGGCATCCTGGTCGCCACGATCGCCAATCATGCGCTCGCCGCCTGGGTCGGCGGCCTCGCGGCGTCGTGGATCGGCGCATCGGCCCTGCGTTGGATTCTCGGGGCGCTCTTCATCGCCATGGCCCTCTGGTGCCTCATTCCCGACAAGGCCGGCGATGTGCCGCAGAGCGGCGCCCGCACCGGCGCCTTCGCCGCGACGCTGGTCGCCTTCTTCCTGGTCGAGATCGGCGACAAGACGCAGATCGCGACCGTGGCGCTCGCCGCGCGTTTCGAGTCGGTCCTGCTGGTCACGGCCGGAACGACGCTCGGCATGATGCTCGCCAACGTGCCGGTGGTGCTGTTCGGGGACGCGATCGCCAAGCGCTTGCCGCTCCGCGCAATCCGTATCGCGGCGGCGACGGTGTTTGCGGTTCTCGGAGTGCTGGTGCTGTCGGGCCTCGAAATGTGACCGGCCCGCCGAGGCTCGCCTACCGCCGCCCGAACAGACGCTCGATGTCGGCGAGCTTCAGCTCCACGTAGGTGGGCCGGCCGTGATTGCACTGGCCGGAATGGGGCGTCGCTTCCATCTGGCGGAGGAGGGCGTTCATTTCGTCGGCGGTGAGGCGGCGGCCGGCGCGGATCGAGCCGTGGCAGGCCATCGAGCCGCAGACTTCCTCGAGTTTTTCCTTGAGCGCCGGCGCCTCGCCGAGCTCTTCGAGCTCGTCGGCCAAATCGCGCACCAGGCCGGCCACGTCGGTGTCGCCCAAGAGCGCCGGCACGGCGCGAACGACGACGGCGCCGGGGCCGAAAGCCTCGATCTGGAGTCCCAATTCGCCGAGCTCCGGCGCGCGCGCGGAAAGGCGCTCGACGGCGCGCGCGTCGAGCTCGACGACCTCCGGCAGCAGCAGGCCCTGGCGTGCCACGCCGCCATCGTCGAGCATCGATTTCATGCGCTCGTAGACCAGGCGCTCGTGCGCGGCGTGCTGGTCGACGATGACGATGCCGTCGCGGGTTTGCGCCACGATGTAGGTTGCATGCAGCTGGCCGCGCGCGACGCCGAGCGGAAAATCTGCCGGTGCTTCGCCCTCGGGCGCCATCGCCGCGCGGGCCGAGGGGGCGTCGAGGCCCGGCAATGCAGGCGAGTCGGCCGAACGCGGCGGGGCAAAATAGGCGGCCGCCGCCTCGGCGAGGCCGCGCGGAATCGACGATCCGCCATAGGCCGGCGGCACGCCGGGGCGGAAGGCGCCGAGTGCCGCGCCGGCCACGGTGGTGGAGGCGCGGTGCCCGGCTTCGGCAAGCGCGTGCTTCAACGCGCCCACGATCAGGCCGCGCACCAGGCCGGCGTCGCGAAAGCGAACTTCGGCCTTGGCCGGGTGCACGTTCACGTCCACCTCGCGCGGCGGCGCGTCGAGGAAAAGGGCGACGACCGGATGGCGGTCGCGGGCGAGGAAATCCTGATAGGCGCCGCGCACCGCGCCGTAGAGCAGTTTGTCGCGCACCGGCCGGCCGTTGACGAAGAGATATTGATGCTGCGCGGTGGCGCGGTGGTAGGTCGGAACACCGGCGTAGCCCGAGAGCCGGATGCCCTCGCGCTCGGCCTCGACCCGGAGCGCATTGGCGCGGAACTCGCGGCCCAGCATCGCGCCAAGGCGCGCGAGCCGCGCCTCCGCGAGATCGCCTTTTTCCGCAGCGAGGTCGAGCACGCGCCGCTCGCCGGCCCCCGAATCGGGGGCAGCTAGAACGCGGAAGGCGACGCCGGGATGCGCCATGGCGAGGCGCTCGATCGCGTCCACACACGCCATCTGTTCGGCGCGCTCGCCCTTCAAGAACTTCAGCCGCGCCGGGGTCGCATAGAAGAGATCGCGCACCTCCACCCGCGTGCCGACGGGGTGCGCGGCAGGTCCCGGCGCGGATTTGGCGCCGCCGTCCACGGCAATGCGCCACGCGGCCTCGGCGCCGCGCGGCCGGCTGGTGATGGCAAGGCGGCTCACCGCGCCGATCGAGGGCAAGGCCTCGCCGCGGAAACCCAGCCAGCGGAGATCGAGGAGATCGTCATCCGGCAGTTTCGAGGTGGCGTGGCGCTCGACCGCGAGCGCCAGCTCGTCCCGCGTCATGCCGGCGCCGTCGTCGACGACGGCGATGAGCGCGCGGCCGCCCTCGCGGAGATGCACCTCGATGCGCGTGGCGCCGGCGTCGATGGCGTTCTCGACGAGCTCCTTCACCGCCGCCGCCGGCCGCTCCACCACCTCGCCCGCCGCGATACGGTTGACCAGATTGGCAGGGAGGAGGCGGATCATCTCAGTCCGATTGCGCGGAGCGAATCGACAGTTCGCCACGAGGAAATTGCCGATGCTTCGTCCGCGTCCACCCTTCGAGGGCCGCCGAAGACGGCGGCCACCTCAGGATGAGGTATGATTGTTGCAGCATTTTTAGCCTCATCCTGAGGTGCTCGCCTTCGTTCGCTCGCGAACCAAGGCGAGCCTCGAAGGATGGACGCGAGCACGCCGGAACTTCTATCCGGCTATTGTAGTCCGCCGCGCACGAGGTCGGATAGGTGCTTGCGGGTGAGCACCTTGCCGTCTTCCACAGCCGGCTGGTCGAAGGGATCGATGCCGAGGGCATAGCCCACCAAGATCGTCTCGATCATGAAATGCATGAAGAGGGCGCCGAGCGCCCGCTCGTCGAGGCGGGGAACGCGGAATGTGCGCACGGGGCAGCGCTTGTTCATCAGCGTGGCGGCGGTGGCGCGCTGCTCGGCCTCTAGGAGGTCGCCCATGGTACGGCCGGCGAGATAGGCGGTGCGCTCGTCCTTCTCGGCGCCGGCCATGAGCGGACCCGTGCCGGCACGGTCGAGCTGCAGGATGGTGAAGAACTTGTCGCGCGGCCCGTCGAGCCAGAGCTGGAGCTGGCTGTGCTGATCGACCGGGCCGAGCGCGGCCACCGGCGTGGTGCCGTGCCCGCCCTTGCCGAGGCTCTCGCCCCAGATCTGCGCGTGCCAGAGCGCGAAGGGCCGGAGCGCATCGGCATAGGGCATCATCACGTGAATGCTGCGGCCGCGCTTGGCGAATGCGATGTTGAGGGCCGCGCCGAGCACTGCCGGGCAATCGACCGGGCTCAGCGAATTCAGGAAGCCCGTCGCGGTTTCCTGGGCTCCCATGCGCAGCGCGGCCATGTCGAGGCCCGCGATCAGCGCCGGCAGGGCGGCGGTCGAGAGGACCGAAAAGCGGCCCCCGAGCTTGGGATCGTGCTCCACCAGGCGCAGGCCGTTGCCGCGGGCGAAGCGCGCGAGCGGATTGTCGCCCGGCTCGGTCATGATCGTGAAACGGTCGGCGGCGGACTCGATTCCGCCCGCGGATTTCATCCGCTCCCAGGCCGCCAGCATCTGGGCCAAGGTCTCGGCGGTGCCGCCCGACTTGGAGATGACGACGAAACCCGCGTTCTCGCGTTCGGCGTGGTCGAGCCAGGGCGCGAAGGTGTTGGGGTCGATGTTCTCGAGGAAAACGACGCGCGGCCCGTCGCCGGGCGGGCGGAGCGGGCCGCCGGGAACCAGCGCGCACACGGCCTGACCGCCGAGCGAGGAGCCGCCGATGCCGAGGACGAGGGTCGTCTCGATGCGGCGGTAGCGCACCACGATGCGCTGCATCGCGGCGATATCGTCGCGCCGTTCGGCCAGGGCCAAATGGGGCAGCGCGCCCGAGCGGTGCTCGCCGACGAGGCGGCGGATCGCCGGGCGCAAGGCTTCCACCGCATCCGCAAGATCGGCCTCGGCGAGGCCGGCATCCGCGATCCGCCAGGCCAGGCAGCCGGCGATGTCTTGGCGGTAGGGAAGCCCGTTCATCGCCGCCGGAAAGCGCCTAGAGGCCCGCGGGGTTCCCGACCACGAAGAAGGTGAGCTGGTCGGCCTTGAGCAGCCGCGCCGCCACGCGCTTCACGTCGGCCAGGGTCACGGAATCGATGTAGCTGTTGCGCTTGGCGAAGTAATCGGTGCCGTTGCCGTCGATCTGCGTGTTGACGAGCATGCGCGCCATGTCGCCGGCCGAGGAAAAGCGGAGGGCATAGGAGCCGGTGAGGTAGGTCTTGGCGCTCTGCACCTCTTCCTCGTTCACCCGGCCCTCGGCCATGCCCTTCCACTCGGCGCGGATGATGTCGATCGATTCCTTCACCCGCGCGTTCTCGGTCGCCACCTGGCCCATGTAGAGCGGGCCTTTCTCGAACGGATTGAGATAGGAATAGACCGAATAGGCGAGGCCGCGCTTCTCGCGCACCTCGGTGTAGAGGCGCGAGGAGAAAGTGCCGCCGCCGAGGATGTGGTTCATCACGGTCGCGGCGTAGAACTCGGGATCGTCGCGCTTCAGCGCCCCGTGTCCGAACATGACGACGCTCTGCGGGATCGACATGCGCTGAACGGTGACGGCGCCGGTGGTCTTGGGCTGAACGTCGGCGATGTCGATCGGGGCGGCCTTTTCCGGCAGGTCGCCGAAGGCGGCATCGAGCAGCGGCGCCAGCTCCTCGGCGCTGATGTCGCCGATCACGCCGATGATGAGGTTGTCGCGACCGAAGCTCGCGCGGTGGAGCGCGTGCAGGTCTTCCTTGGTGAACTTGCCGACGGTGTCGGCGGTGCCGTCCACCGTCCGGCCGTAGGGGTGCTCGGGATACATCCCTTTGAGCCACGTGCGGTAGGCGATGGTGTTGGGGTCGTTCTGCTCGCGGCGCAGGAACTCCTGGAGCTGGGCGCGCGCGCGCTCGATCGCGTCGGAGTCGAAGCGCGGCTTGGTGAGCGCCAGGCCGACGAGCTTGAACACCTCCGCCTTGTGGCGCGCCAGCGTGCGGATGCCGCCATGCACCGTGTCGCGGCCGGCGTTCATCTGCCACGTCATGGCGAGATCTTCCATCTTGCGCTGAAACGCGAGCGAATTGAGATCGCCGGCGCCCTCGTCGAGCAGGACGGTCAGGAGGTTCATGAGGCCTTCCTTGCCCGGCGGGTCGCGCAGCGCGCCCGGGCGGAAGGCGAAGGCCATGTGGATCACCGGCGCGGTGCGGTCCTGGACGAGCCAGGCGGTGACGCCTTTGGGACTCTTGACGATCTTGACGTCGATGGCCGAGGCCGACGGCGCCAGCGCGGCGAGGACGAACAGCGTCGCGGCGGCGGCGAGGCCGATGAGCTTCTTCATGTGGTTTACCGCCTAGTTTGGTTCGCGGGCGCCGGGCGATCCGGGCGGTCCGTCGGGTGCATCGGGGCCTTCGGGGCCATCGGGCGGCTCGCCGCCCGGCACCATCGTCGCCTTGCGCGCGTCGGCCTTCTTGTCGAGGCCGAGCAGCAGCGCCGTCACCGAGCTCGTGTCCTTGAGCACGTGACGGGCGGCGGCGTTGACGTCGTCGGCGGTCACCTTGGCGACATGTTCCGGCCAGGCCTCGACGTCTGCCACGGTGCGGCCGGTCGCGAGCGCCACGCCGAACGACATGGCGCCGGTGCGGAGATTGTCGCGCGCGAAGGCGGCACGGTCGATCAGCACCTGCTTGGCGCGGTTCACTTCGTCGGCGGTGACGCCGCTCTCGATCAACTTGGCGATCTCGGTCTCGATCGCCTTCTCCAGCGCCTCCCACGTCACGCCGGCGACCGGCGTGGCATGGAGGTAGAAGTTGCTGTAGTCGAAATTGGAGCCCGAATAGCCCGAGCCTGCGGAAGCGGCGATCTTCTGCTTCACGACCAGCTCCTGATAGAGCCGGCTGGTGGCGCCGCTGCCGAGGATTTCCGACAGCACCTGTAGGGCGTAGACGTGCTTGGTCTCGCCGCGGTTGTAGCTGGGCGCGAGGAAGAAGCGCGACCAGTTTGCCTGGTTCACGCGCGCGTCCTTGTAGACCACGCGGCGCGCATGGCGGTGCGGCGGCTCCAGCGGGCGCGCGCGTGCCGGAAGGTCGCCGCGGGGAATGGCGCCGTAATACTTCTCGGCCAGCGGCTTGACGTCGGCCGCGGTCACGTCGCCGGCGACCACGAGCACGGCGTTGTTGGGCGCGTACCAGCGGCGATAGAAGGCGATGGCATCGGCGGTGCTGAGGCCCTTCATCTCGTGTTCCCAGCCGATCGTGGGGATGCGGTAGGGATGATTGAGATAGAGGGCGGCGTTGGCCTGTTCCCAGAGGATCGAGCGCGGGCTATTGTCGACCCGCTGGCGGCGCTCCTCGAGGATCACCTTGCGCTCGGCATCCACTTCATTGTCGGCGAGGGTGAGGTTGACCATGCGGTCGGCCTCGATCTTCATCACCGTCTCGAGCCGGTCGCGCGCCACGTTCTGGTAGTAGGCGGTGTAGTCGGAGGAGGTGAGGGCGTTTTCCTGGCCGCCATTGTTGGCGACGATCTTGGAGAACATGCCGGGGCCGAGCGTCTTGGTGCCCTTGAACATCAGATGTTCGAGGAAGTGGGCGATGCCGGACTTGCCCGGCGGCTCGTCGGCGGCGCCCACCTTGTACCACATCATGTGCAGCACCACCGGCGCGCGCCGGTTGGTGATCACGACGACCTGGAGCCCGTTGGCGAGCGTGAATGATTCCGGAAAGAAGACGCCCTTGGGCGCTTCGGCGGCCGCCGGCTGCGGCACGCCGGCCGCGATCAGGCCGAGGAGCGCGCCGGCGAGAAGCGCGAAAGATCCGCGATGGCGGATGGCAGCGAGTGGGGACACATAAACCTCCGAGGTCGTCCGTTCCATTGCACGACGCTGCCGCCCGCCCGGCAGCGTTCGAAAGGCTGGTTTCCCCTCAGTGCGGCGAATCGAATGCGCGCCGCCGCCGGCGCCCGCCCGGCTCCGCTTAGAGTTCGCCCGGGCGCTTGATGACCGGCTTGTCGCCGGTGGCGTCGCGCGCATTCTTCGAGTCCTTGTCATCGCCCGCGGCGGGCTTGGCTTTCGGATCGTACTTGAGCACGCGGTCGGTGAAATCCTTCTGACCGCTCGTCCGGCGCTGCGATTCGATGTCGACCGTCTTGCGCACCACGTCTGAGGTGGAGTTGGTCACGCCCGAGCGGGTCATGATCTCGCGTTCGCCGCCGGTCGGTCCGGTTTCACGGCCGGCGCGCGCGGCGGTGCCGCGGCCCGGCGCGGCACCCGGGTTTTCATTAGTCTTGAGGATCACCTGGGCACGGCGCGATGTGCCTTCGCCGCTGCTGGCGCTGGTGCTGGTCGAGGGCGGCCGGAGCGTCAGATCCGGCGGCATCGTCAGGCCGGCGCCGGTCGCGATATCGTCCGGATTGCTCGCGTTCTTGCTGAGCTCGGTCGAGACCGAGCGGATATCCTCGAACACGCCGCAGCCGCCGAGTGCGCCTGCCGCGGCGGCGAGCGCCAGCGCCATGAAGGTGCGATACATGATTTGCCCCGTTCTCATTGATACTTACCCCGAATTTTTAGGCGATTCGCGCGATCCGAACAAGGAATCCCAGAGCAAGAAAACGACCCCGACCGAGATCGCGCTGTCCGCCACGTTGAACGCCGGCCACTGCCAGCGCCCCGCGTGGAGCAGGATGAAATCCACCACTGCGCCGTAAAGCACCCGGTCGGCGAGATTGCCCACCGCGCCGCCCAGAACCAAGCCGAGGCCGGCCACAACCGGCCACCGCCGGGCGCGCGCCAACCACCATATAAGGGCTGCCGACACCGACACCGACACCGCGCCCAGGATCCAGGGCACGGCCGGGTCGCCGGTGTTGAGCATCCCGAAACTCATGCCGCGGTTCCAGACCAGAACGATGGCCAGGAAATCGGTCAGCGGGATGCCTTGGGGCGGTGGCTTGATCCATTCCAGAATTGCGAGCTTCGTAACGAAGTCGAGTAACAGCACGAGTACGGCAACAAGAAGGCCGGCGCGGAGAGCCATGGGCCCTGGCCGCCCGTCAGGCCGCTGCGCGTAAGTGCCGCACCGCGTCGGTGCAGCGCCCGCACAGGGCCGGGTGCGCTGGATCCTCGCCCACATCCGGCAAGACCTGCCAGCAGCGGGCGCATTTCTCGCCCTCGGCGCGGCCCGGGACGACCGCCACGCCCTCGACGTCGGGCAAGGTGAAGGCGTCGTCCGGCGCCGGTGCCGGGCTGAGCGTGATGCCCGATGTTATGCAAATTTCCGCGAGGTCGACGCCGGCGCACAACGCATAGTCCATGGAATCGACATGGACCGTGGGCGCCGCTTCGAGGCTGGCGCCGATGCGCTTCTCGGCGCGCTCCTTCTCCAGCGCCCCGGTCACGACCCGGCGCACGGCGCGCAGGCGCTCCCAGCGCTCGGCCAATCCGTCGTCGCGCCAGCCGGCGGGCACGTCGGGAAAGGTGCGCAGGTGCACGCTCTCGGCGACGCCTTTGGGCTCGTCGCCGTAGCGCATGAGCCACGCCTCCTCCGACGTGAAGCAGAGGATCGGCGCCAGCCACGCGGTCAGGCACGCGAAGAGCGTGTCGCACATCGTGCGCGCGGCGCGCCGGTCGACGCTGTCCGGCCGGTCGCAATAGAGCGCGTCCTTGCGGATGTCGAAATAGAACGCCGAAAGCTCCACGGCGCAGAAATTGTGGAGCGCCGCATAGAAGCCGTGGAACTCGAAATCGTCGCAGGCGCGCCGCAGATGCGCGTCGAGCTGCCAGAGCCGGTGGAGGATGTAGCGCTCGAGCTCCGGCATTTCCGCGTCGGGCAGGCGCTCGCGCTCCGCGAAGCCGGCGAGGGCACCCAGCAGGTAGCGCAGCGTGTTGCGGAGACGCCGGTAGGTGTCGGCTTGCTGCTTCAGGATCTCGGGGCCGATGCCGATGTCTTCGCCGTAATCCGAGGTCACGACCCAGAGGCGCAGGATGTCGGCGCCGTATTGGTCGATGATCGTCTGGGGCGCGATCACGTTGCCCACCGACTTCGACATCTTGTAGCCCTTCTCGTCCACGACGAAGCCGTGGGTGAGGACCGAATCGAAGGGCGCGCGGCCGCGCGTGCCGCAGCTCTCGAGCAGCGAGGTGTGGAACCAGCCGCGATGCTGGTCCGAACCCTCGAGATAGAGCGAGGCCGGCCATTTGAGCTCGGGCCGCGTTTCCAGCACGAAAGCGTGGGTCGAGCCGGAATCGAACCAGACCTCGGCGATGTCCTTCACCTGCTCGTAGTCCTCGGCGCGATGCTCCGGCGCCAGGAAGCGCTCGGGCTTGCTCGTGTGCCAAGCGTCGCCGCCTTCGGTTTCGTAGGCGGAAGCGATGCGCGCCAGAACCTTGGCGTCGCGCAGCGGCTCGCCGGTCTGCTTGCTGACGAAGATCGGCAGCGGCACGCCCCAGGCGCGCTGGCGCGAGATGTTCCAATCCGGGCGCTGCTCGATCATGCCGCGCAGGCGGTTCTTGCCGGTGGCGGGCACGAAGCGCGTGTCGTCGATGGCCGCAAGTGCCTTGCGGCGCAGCCCATGGCTCTCCATCGAGATGAACCATTGCGGCGTGTTGCGGAAGATGAGCGGCGCCTTGGAGCGCCACGAGCACGGATAGGCGTGCACGAGCTTGCCGCGTGCCAGCAGCGCGCCGGCCTCAGCGAGCTTGGCGATCACCGCCTCGTTCGCCGTGCCCTCCTTGCCGTCGGCGGTATAGACCGAGGTGCCCGCAAACAGCGGCACGTGCGCGTAGAATAATCCGTCTTCGCCCACCGTTTGCGGCACGGCGATGCCGTGCTTCTGGCCGAGGTGGTAATCGTCCTCGCCATGGCCGGGCGCGATATGGACGAAGCCGGTGCCGTCCTCGGCGGTGACGAAATCGCCCGCCAGCAGCGGCACGTCGAAATCGTAGCCGCTGCCGTTCAACGGGTGTTTGGCAACGGTGCCCGCGAGCGCCTCGCCTTTGAAGGTGGCGAGCGTCTTGGTCGCCGCGATGCGCGCGGCCTTGGCGGCCGGGTCGACCAGCTTGGCGGCCATGATCAGCCGGTCCCCGGCCTTGGCCCACTTGGCCTCGCCGGCGTCGGTCAGCTCGACCAGCGCGTAGTCGATCTCGGCACCGAAGGCGACCGCGCGGTTCCCCGGGATCGTCCACGGCGTCGTCGTCCAGATCACGATCGAAGCACCGGCGAGATCGGGGCGCGAAGGCTTTGCAACCGGAAAGCGCACCCAGATCGTCTTCGAGGTGTGGTCGTGGTATTCGATCTCGGCCTCGGCCAGCGAGGTTTTCTCCACCACCGACCACATCACGGGCCTGGCGCCGCGATAGAGGCTGCCGTCGAGCAGGAACTTGCCGACTTCGCGCGCGATCGCGGCCTCGGAAGCATAGGCCATGGTGGTGTAGTGATTGCCCCAATCGCCGCACACGCCCAGGCGCTTGAACTCGCGCGTGTGCACGCCGATCCAGTGCTGCGCGAACTCGCGGCACTCGCGGCGGAATTCGACGATCGGCACCTCATCCTTGTTCTTGTTGGCGGCGCGATACTTCTTTTCGACTTCCCACTCGATCGGCAGGCCGTGGCAGTCCCAGCCGGGCACGTAGTTCGCGTCCTTGCCCAGCATCTGCTGCGAACGGTTGACGATGTCCTTCAGCACCTTGTTGAGCGCGGTGCCCATGTGGATGTGCCCGTTCGCGTAGGGCGGGCCGTCGTGGAGGATGAACTTCTCCCGTCCCTGGCTGAGCGCGCGCAGGCGCTTGAAGATGTCGAGCTTCTCCCAGCGCGCGAGGATCGCGGGCTCGCGCTGCGGCAGGCCGGCCTTCATCGGGAAGTCGGTCTTCGGCAGGAACACCGTGTCCTTGTACTCGGCGGCCTGGCCGGCGCCGGGCTTTTTGGTTTCGGTCGTCATGCGCTGGCTCTCAGGCGGTCGGTTTTCGCACTCAGCGCCACGCGTTCGACCTCGACGATGTTGGCGAGACAGCGCGCGATGTGTCCCGCGGCGGCGGGATCGAGCCCGGCCACCTCCACCTCGATGGCGAGGGTGTCGGCGCCGGCGCGGCAGTCGATGCGCTCGGGCACGAGATCGCGCTTGGCGAAGAATTCCATCACGCGGGGGGCGACGCCAGGGCCTTTGAGCGCCAGCAGCCGGTAGCAGAAGGTCGTGGGTGAGTGATCGTCAGAATCGGACATGGCCAGGGTGCCTCAGGGATGCGGAGGGGGCGCAAAGACGGACGTCCCGGTCTTCGTCGAAGACCGGGCCCGTAATTCGCGCAATCCGTGCCGCATGGAGGCGCCGCTGAGCCATGCCCAATATGATAGTTGTGCAGGTGCGAAAGCTCAAGACGGCTGCCCGGCCAGAATGCCGCGCGCCCGGGCGCTGTCCTGGGCGATCTGGGCTTTCAGCGCGTCGAGGTTCTCGAATTTCCGTTCGGGGCGGATGAAGGCGAGGAGCTCGACGGCGATTTCGCGGTCGTAGAGATCGCCGGTGAAATCGAAGAGATGGGCTTCGAGCTGGGCGCGGGTGCCGCCGACAGTGGGGCGCATGCCGAGATTGGCGACGCCGTTCATGGGCGCGCCGTTGCCGCCGCCGAGCGTGCGGGCGCGCACGGCGTAGACGCCGAAGGCTGGGAGCAGATAGCCGTCGAGGCCGAGATTCGCGGTCGGGAATCCCAGCAGCCGGCCGCGCTTCTCGCCGTGCTCGACCGCGCCTTCGATCGCCCAGGGCCGGCCCAGCAACGCCGCCGCCCGTTCCGGTTCGCCGCGCATCAGGCATTCGCGCACGCGCGACGAGGAGCACAAGACGCCGTCGGTGGCCGCGACCGGCGCCACCACGGTGACGCCCACGCCTTTGTGGCCGGCGACGTGCTCGAGCACGCTCACCGTGCCGGTGCGTCCCTTGCCGAAGGCGAAGCCGGCGCCGACCACGATGTGGCGCACGCCCAATCCTTCGACCAGCACGCGGTCGATGAAGGTTTCGGCGGTGAGCGCCGCCATCGCCGCGTCGAACGGCAGCTCGAAATAGGTGGCGACACCCGCGGCCTGCATCAGCCGGCGCTTGGCCGCGGGCGGCGTGAGGCGGAAGGGCGGGATCGTGGGTTGGAAATAGCGGCGCGGATGCGGCTCGAAGGTGATGATCCCGAGCGGCGCGCCGCGCTGCTCGGCCACGTCCCAGGCGCGGCCCAGCACGGCGCGGTGGCCAGGATGGACGCCGTCGAAATTGCCGATGGCGGCGACGGCGCCCTTGGCCTCGTCCGGCAGATCGGAATAGCGGGTGAGAATGCGCATCGGTGCCGCGGGAATTCGGGCTCCGAAGCTAGTCGGGCCCGGGCGCCGCGCAAGGGGCGAAACGGCGCCGGAACGGCGCTACTTCGCCGGCGGATTGCGGACCGGCACCTTGATGAGCGCTTCGCCCTCGATCACCACCTCGTCACCCACCATGCACTGGGTGTGGAGTGTGATGCGCGCCTTCTCGTGGTTGATGTCGGTGACGGTGGCGCGGGTGTTCACCGTCTGGCCGGGACGCACCGGCGCGAGGAACTTCAGGTTCTGGCTCATGTAGATGGCGCCGGGGCCAGGGAGGCGCGTGCCGATGAGGGTCGAGATGAAACTCGCCGAGAGCATGCCGTGGGCGATGCGGCCCTCGAACATCGTCGTCTTGGCGAAATCGTCCGAGAGATGGATCGGGTTCGTGTCGCCCGAGACGCCGGCGAAGGCGAGGATGTCGGCGTCGGTCACGGTCTTGGTGTAGACCGCCGTCTGGCCGAGCTTGATGTCTTCGAGATAGAGGCCGTGCACCTCGCGGCCGAAATCCGGCACGAGGGCGATCGGCTTGTCTTTCTTCTTGTCGGGCTTCTTGTCGGCCGCAGATTTGGCCGGGGCGTCGAGCGGCGCCATGTCTGTTACCTCAGCTGTCCCCAAGATTTTCACGGCTCGATTGCGTGTCGGCTGCAACCCGCCGCTTTTTTGTGCACTGCAAATATATACGATCAAAGCCTTCGGGCAAGGAAGGGGCCTGCGTCAACAAATCTTGAAGGACCGCAGGGCCTTACGCCAGCCGGCGCGTGAATTCGAGGACGCAGTTGCGCGCGGTCTTGGCGAGCGCGCTGCGGCGCTCAGTCGAAGATCTTCACCCGCGCCTGCACCGAGGCGCTGTTGCCCTCGGCGTCGATCACCGTCACACGCACGAAGCCTTCGCCGTCGACCGGCCAGAGCGCCTGGCGCGTGCTCGCGCGCGCCTCGAGCGGGCGGCCGTTGACGAGCCAGCGCAAGGGCCCCGCGCCGCCCTCGGCATGGAGGAAAAGCTGCGGCGGCTCTTCGCCTTTCTTTTCCAGCGCCACCGTGGCGCCGGCGGGCGGAAAGCTGATCGCGAGCCGGGGCCCGCGGGCGGCGCGGCCCGGCAGCGCGGCCTGCTCGCTGCGCGCACCGTAGCGGCGCAGGGTCGCCGGCAGGCGGTCGGTCGAGGTCACGAGCGCTTCCTTGGGGCGCACCGGCATGGCGCGGCCGGCCTCGCCGTTGCGGCTCTCGGGCAGCAGATCGAACACCTTGAACAGGATCGGCAGCGCGGTCGCGCGGCCGTAGCGATCGGGGCTGGGCGTCCCGTCGGCGCGGCCGACCCAGACGCCGACCGTATAGCGCCCGTCGTAGCCGACCGCCCAGGCGTCGCGGAAACCGTAGGACGTGCCGGTCTTGTAGGCGATGTCGAGGCCGCGGTTGAGGAAGCCGCGCGGCACGGCGTCGGCAGGCGGGGGTGCCGCTTCGAGGATGCGTGCGATGTGCCACGCCGAGGCGGCACTCATGATGCGCCGGCCCTCGTCGGGCGTCGCGGCGGCGTCGAGCCGCAGCGTGCGCGCCACGCCGCCATTGCCGAGGGCCGAATAGAGCGTCACCAGATCGGAGAGTGTCATGCCGACGCCGCCGAGCGCCACCGGCAGGCCCGGCTTCTCCGCGAGGTTCTCGAAATGCAGGCCGACGCCGGCGGCGCGGAGGATGCCGGCGAAGCGCTCGGGCCCGATGCCCTCCAGCACGGCCACGGCCGGCACGTTCAGCGATTGCTGGAGCGCGGTGCGCACCGTCACTTCGCCCATGTAGTGGCGCTGGAAATTCTCGGGCCGGTAGTCGCCGAAGCGCGTCGGCCCGTCGGTGATGACGGTCTCGGGATGGACGAGGCCGAGGTCGAAGCCGAGCCCGTAGATGAAGGGCTTCAAGGTGGAGCCCGGCGAGCGCACGGCGCGCACCATATCGACCTGGCCCTGGCGCCGCGCGGCGAAGAAATCCGCCGAGCCGACATAGGCGCGCACGGCGCCCGTGGCATGGTCGGCGACCAGGATGGCGATGTTGGCCTCGGCGGCGAGGCCCGCGAGCTCGGCCTTGGCGAGCGCCTCGACCGCCTCCTGAATCCGCGCGTCGATGCTGCTGGCGATGTGCGCGGCGCCCGGTTGGCGCTCGCGCAACAGCGCGGCGGCGTGCGGGGCGAGCGTGGGCAACGCCCGGCGCTCGCGTGGGATCGGCTCGGCGCGGGCTTCCGCGGCCATCGCCGGGGAGATCACACCCTGCGCTTCGAGCACGATCAGAATCTTGTCGCGCGCGGCCTTGGCGCGCGCCGACGAGCGGTCGGGCCGCGTCGCCGCCGGCGATTGCGGCAGGGCGATCAGCAGCGCGGCTTCGCCCACCGTGAGATGGCGAGGCTCCTTGCCGAACCAGGCCAGCGAGGCGGCGCGGACACCTTCGAGATTGCCGCCATAGGGGGCGCGGGCGAGGTAGAGCGCGAGGATCTCGTCCTTGGAGAGCGCCAGCTCGAGCTGGACGGCGCGGAAGGCCTGCTTGACCTTCGTGCCGAGGCTGCGCGGCGCCGGCTCCAAGAGGCGCGCCACCTGCATGCTGATGGTCGAGCCGCCCGAGACGATGCGGCCGTTGACGGCCCATTGCAGCGCCGCGCGCGCCACCGCCACCGGATCGACTCCGGGATGGTGGCGGAAGCGCCGGTCCTCATAGGCCAGCAGCATCCGGAGATAGAGCGGCGAAACCTCGCCCGGCTTCGCGGCCAGGCGCCAAGCGCCGCTCGCCGTCGTGAAGGCGCGCAGCATGCGGCCCTCGCGATCCGCGACCACGGTCGAGACTTCGCCCGCCTTCGAGAGATCGAGCGGATAGACGCGATCGAGAACCGCGAAGCCGGCCGCGAAAATGCCGATCCCCGCCGCCGCGCCAAAGGCGCAGCGGCGGAACCGGTATTTCCAGCGGTGCCGCGCGTCGCTCATTGCCGCGGCAGGATCGTCACTTTCGCCATGGCATCGCGGCCCATCACCGCCGGCGCATACATGTCTTCCACGTAGGCGGCCGGAAGGCGGAAGGTGCCGGGCGTCACCGCGCGCACGACATAGGCGATGTAGAAGTCGCGCTTGTTGCTCCAGACGTCGAGGGCGGCGACGTAGCGGTCGTCGCGCGGCTCGGTGGCCCGGGGCTGCGCGAGCTCGGGCAGCCACTTCATCTGCTCGGGGTCGCGGCGGTCGAGGCGTGGATTCTCGATCTCGAAGCCCGCGGGCAGGAGATCGACGATCATCGCCTGGTGTGGGCGCGTGCCCTGCGCGCTCACCTTGATGAGCGCCACGAGCACGTCGCTCTGGCGGACCTTGGAAAGGTCGACCCGCTGGCCTTTGAGATCGTAGAACACGCGCGTGATCTCGAAACCGTTCTTCGCCGCCGGCTGGTCCTTGGCCGGAATGCCGGTGAGCGTGGCGCCGACCCAGATCTTGTCGTCGCCGGTGTTGACGACGTCGAAGCGCTGGCCGAGCCGCGCCGCATCGAAGCGGGCCATGAAGGCTTTGCCGACGGCGGACTGGTCGAGGCCGCCGATCTTCGCCTTCCATTCCGTGCCGGGCGATGCGAGGCCGTGCGCGGCCAGCAAGAGCCAGACCTGCTCTTGCGTGCTGAGCTGGTCCTTCCGTGCCCGGTCTGCGCGCACCGAAGTCACGAGGCGTTCGATGTCGGCGCCCTGGGGCTGCGCGGTGCTGGCGAGCGAGAGCACGCCGGCCTGATCGCGCAGGACCGAGCCGTAGTCCTGCACCAGCGGGCGCCAGTAGCGGTCTTCGGCCGGCGGGCGCGTGGTGTGGGTGCGCGCCGAATCGAAGGCCGTTTTGGCCCGCGCCGCATCGCCGAACAATGCCAGCGACGCCGCCAATTGCGCCTTGGCCAGCGCCGTCGGCATGTCCTTCAGCTGCGTGTCGTGGAGGTAGCGTACCGCGGCCACGTCGCCCTTGCGATTGGCGGCGAGCACGTAGTGCGCATAGGCCAGCACGGGCAGCGCCGGACCCTCGTAGGCGAGCTCGCGCGTGAGCGTGTCGAGCCGCTTCAGCCCCTGCTCGAAGCCGATGTCGGGCACGACGTAGCCCTTGGCGCGCGCCTGGGTGAGGAAGTCCATAATGAAGGCGGTGAGCCAGCCGCCGCCTTGGTCGAAGGCGCTCCACATGCCGAAGCCGCCATCGCGCTGCTGCATCGACAGCACGCGGTAGATCGCCTGCTGCACGCGGTCGCGGATCGCGGCGTCGTCCTTGGCGATGCCGACGGCCTGTGCCACCTCCGCCACGTAGAGCAGCGGCAAGGCACGGCTCGTCGTCTGCTCGGCGCAGCCGTAGGGGTAGCGGTCGAGCGAGGCGACGAGATCGGCGACGCCGAGATCGGGCGTCGTGCCGACCGTGAGATAGAGCGAGGCGGTGCCGGGCAGCATTTCGCCGAGCTCGCGCTGGGCGAGGGTGAAGCTCTCGCCCTTGTTGAGCTGGCGCGCAATGAACTTCGCGACGTTGGCCTGCGCCGGCCGCACCGCGATGTCCCAGTTCCGCGTCAGCGCGAAGTTCTGCGGTCCGTCGATCGAAAGACGGATCGCCGCGGTGCCGGGGCGCACGCCGACCAGCGTGAACGCCAGGCGCTGGCGCTGATCCTTGGCGATCAGCACCGTGGCCTCGGCCGGGGCCGCGACCGTGGCCGCGCCCTCGCCGGCGGCGACGAGGCGCACGCGATAGGCACCTTCCGGACCGGCGACATTGTGGATCACGACCGTGACCCGGCCCTGATCGTCGGGCGCCAGGAAGCGCGGCAGGGTCACGGTGCTGACCACGGGGTCGCGCACCGTCACGTTCTGCTCGCCCTTGCCGAGCTTGTTCGCGGTCCAGGCGACCGCCATCACGCGCAGGCGGCCGTTGAAGTCCGGAATGTCGAGCGACACCGTGGCCTCGCCCTTCTCGTCGGCGCGCACGATGCCGGAGAACAGCGAGACGACCTGGACGGTGCTCACGTCGAGCCCGCCCAGATGGCGCGCGGCGTCGTCGCCGCCCTGCCGGATCTCGCCGAGCCGGCCGGCATAGGCGTCGATGAGCCGACCGTAATCGTCGCGCAGCTCGAGCCCGAGCTTGCGCCGGCCGTAGAAGTAGGAGTCCGGCGCCGGAGTCTTGTAGTTGGTGAGCGACAGCACACCGTCGTCCACGGCCGCGAGGGTGAGATACACCGGCTCGCCGCGCGCGCCGTCGATCGCCACCTTCACGTCGAGCTTCTGGCGCGGGGTCATGGTTTCGGGCGCCGTGATCTTCACGGCGAGCACGCGCTCGGCCGTGTCGCGGGCGAGATAGGCGAGGCCGATCGCGCGCGAGGGTCCGAGGCGTTCGGCCTTGCCGTTCGGACGGTAGGCCGTGGCGAGGACGTAAACGCCCGTGCCCCAGCTTTCGTCCACGGCGATGTCGATCACCTTGCCTTCGGCAGGCACGGTCTCGATGCGGCTCGCGAGCACGCGGTCATTCGCCACGACGATGTGCACCATGCCGGCGAATGGCGGGCGCACGCTCACCTTGGCGGTCTCGCCGGCCTTGTAGCTGGCCTTATCGAGGCGGACCTGGAGCTTGTCGGGCACTTCCTCGGTGTCGCCGGAAAAGACCCAGCCGACCGAATAGCGGTAGCTGGCGGCGGCGCCGGTCGCCTCGTCGACGAGCTCGAGGCGGTAGCGGCCCGAGGGTGTCGCGAAGGAAAGCTCGCCGGGCTTGTCGGCGGCGAGATCGAGCGTGCCCTTCTGCACGGGCTCGCTGCGCAGCACGCCGCGATAGTTCCAACGGCCGTCCTGGTTGAACCACTGATACTCGAACACTTCGCGCACCAGCTCGAAATTGAGCTTGGCCGCGGCCTTGCGCGCGCCGGCGCGGTCCACGCCGATGGCGAGGAATTTCGCCGGCTGGCCCTCGGCCACGGTTCCGTCCTCGGAGTCGAGCTTCAAGCCGAGATAAAGGGCGCGATGGTCGATCGGCACCGAGATGCGGCGCTCGATGGCGCGGCCGCCCTCTTCGTTGAGCGTCACGCGGATGTCGGCCACGAGCGGGCGCGTCGTCACGATCTTCTCGTCGAGCTTCACGTTGAGCGCGGCGTCGCCCTTGGTGTCGGTCTTGGCCGACTCGATCTCCTTGCGCTTGGGATCGAAGCGCTCCTGCATCAGGCCGAAGAAATAGCCCTTGTGTTGCGCGAAAGGCTGCGGATCGAGCCGGATCGTGGCTTCGCCGTCGACCGCGAGATCGGCCGCGGGTGCTCCGTAGAGGAAGCGGCCGACGACAGATATCTTGATCGGCTTCCCGGTCGCCAAAATCTTGGGCTCGGCCGCAAGCGTCATCTCGAGCCGCTCGGGGACGAAATCCTCGACCTTGAACGAGACGCTGCCGACCGCCGCGCCCTTGGGATCGACATGGGCGAGCAGGCGCCAGCTTCCGGTCGAGGCCGATTTCGGAATGGCGATGGAGACGGTGTAGCCGCCGGCGTTCGTGGTGCGCAGCGTGAAGCGTTGCGCTTCCACGCCGTCCGGGCGGATCAGGCGCACCACCAACGGCATGTCGCCGATCGCGTTGCCGTTGTTGTTGCGCAGCAGCGCGGACGCGTGGACCGTTTCGCCAGGGCGATAGACGCCGCGCTCGGTGTAGACGAAGGCGTCGGCGCCGGCGGCGACATCGCGCCCGCCCACGCCGCGGTCGGTGAGATCGAAGGCGGGGCGGATGAGATCGATGAAGGCGAACTCGCCCTCGGCCGTGCTCATCAGGAGGGCCGCGGCGCGGTTGCCGCCCGGGCCACGCAACAGGCCGGCCGCGAAATTGGCCCGGCCGGTCGCGTCGGTCGTGGCGGCGCCGAGCACCTCGTTGTTGCGCGCCACCAGCCGCACCTGGACGCCGGCGCGCGGCTGCGCGTTCTCGTAGGAGCGGGCGAAGACGGCGAGGCCGCCCTCGGCCGAGGAATAGGTGCTGACGCCGATATCGGTCACGACGACCCACTGCGTCGTCCATTCCGAATGGTCGGTATCGCTGTCGTCCTTCTCGGCCTTGGTCTGGGCCACCGAGCGCGCCAGCACCACGTAGATGCCGGGCTTGGGATCCTTGACCGCGTCGCCGAACGGAATCGCCGTCGTCGTCTCCTTGTTGCGCTCGCCCTGGACGCGCATCTGGCCGGACCACACCAGCTCGCCCTGGTTCTCTTCGATCCGGCGCGCATTGTGCTCGTAGAGCATCTCGCGGATGCGCTCGCCGACGATCTCGTTGATGAGATTGCGGTCGTTGATGCGCAGGATGCGGATCTCGGCGCGATCGACGTTGACGGTGGAGAGCGGGATGCCCTGGCGGCTGGCCTTGGGCAGGATGTAGGCCTTGCTGCGGAAGGCGAGCGTGACCGCCCGG